>Ga0126335_1000670_pt1 | contig 17153 bp, 11 predicted proteins | sample OlaspJWI45metaG_FD_108409 | JGI IMG/M metagenome (GOLD analysis project Ga0126335, IMG submission 108409) | Marine gutless worms symbiont microbial communities from Oahu, Hawaii - Olavius sp. 1 OAHU.JWI-45 metaG | ecosystem: Host-associated > Annelida > Digestive system > Unclassified | place... | reverse complement strand
GCTTACGTCACCGCGGGTCGAGCCACCTGTTGCAGTATCACGTTGCGGCTTCACCTCCACATCATGCAGAGATGCCGCGTCTGGCAACGGTTGACTTATTGCTTAATTACTCTTACTGATTGACGATGATTTACGAGGGTAACATGGAGAACACTGTCAAACCAAATGACGCACTGCTGGCAGTTTAGGCCTTTTAATTTCAAATGTTTGCTAATTGTGACGATTACGGGTGAGTGCCGTTGACTTGTGAATCGGTCATTGTATCCGTGCGTCACGGTGGTTAATTAACCCCTGGTGGGCATCATTATTAAATTATTCACTTTAGTGGCGTTAGGCCTTATAGGTTCTAGCTTACCGTCTTAAGTGACGAAAGTGCTTGGTGTAGGCCTACGCTCACTTCGGGGGGTACATGGTCAACAGGTTATTCAACAATTAGCACTGATGAGCAAATTAATAATGACTTCATTTTAAATCATGATTTGATTTGTCCATAAAAAGTAAATAGTAAAAATTCAAAATGCAAGTATTTCTATAATATTTCTGTAAAAGGACGGGGGATGGCATTCAGCATAAATCAGCATACGTGCAACCAGCAACATAAGACACGTAGGCATAACGGTAGGCTATCGCAATTCTATATAGGGCCTAATTCCGCTTATGATGTTCCACATTTTACCAATGCGCATGCTGTACAGACGCTCAGTAAACTGCGGAATGTCGCCGATCACGTGACGACGTCAGCCGACCAATCAGCGTCATTCCGCACTTTACCAACACCCGTCATGAAGCGTTAATTAAAGCCTATAAGCTTTGCGTGGTGGCATGGTGCCCGTTATATTATATTGATTACAAACAATACTCGAAAGTATTCGGAACCAAATTCTAGATTGTACGTAAGAAACTCAGCTGCATTGCAATTACAGCTCTAAAAACAACAAAATCAAATTTGTGACAACCTAAATTAGTAATCTCTCACAGGCATGCAACCGTTTGCCAACAATTAAAGGCAACTACCTGCTTAAAAAATAGAGCAACACTAACTTAAACCATTCTGCACTTCGTAAGTTTCACTTCAGTCAACTATTGTTTCCAGCAAGAATATATTGCACAATGCACATCAAGAGCAAGAGCACAACTTCAGTACCGGTACTGGTCTCATGACCCAACTTTCAGTCTTGCTCTTCTTGAGACCCTCGAGTCTTGGTCTCGGGTCTTGGAGAAATGTCTTGAATCCAAGTCTGGCATCCTTACTTGAAGTTATTGCTATTAGTAATTAGTATTAATTATAAGCAACAACATTACAATGTCAGCAGCTTCCAATACACAAAAGACACAATGCCAGAAAAATTTTATTGTCCTGTTCGGGTCAAAATGGATTTGCTTCGAGGCAACATTGCTCGCTGATCGACTTAACTGCAGTATCAGCCACAGATCTCATTCACAGTTTTCCAACAATTACCAAATACGATCGAGAAATGCAAAAAAAATATCTGCAACTTGTTCCTCACACAGCTCGACTAGCTGGAAATAGCTTCAAATAAAAACTGAATGTACATGTATATAATTAAGATGAACAAACTCTTAACATCCAATATGGCCCCATGCAGCTCAAAACTTGCCAGACGATACATTTAATTCTAGGCTCCTACAAACAGTTCAGTCAGCGACTTAAAGCAAGTCAGCGACTTACAATTCTTTTTCAGATTTCCTTATGATAGTCTTTTTTTTCTGTTGCAGTTCCATTCATTCACTAAAATTTAATTGTGATGTAATAAGCATGCTCAAGTTACTAGTCAGTTACTGATCTCAATATGCATGTCAACAGATATAACATAATCTTCAACATTCAGATGTTACCTGGTGCTAAGTTGCCAACAGTGATCATTGCGTGGCTAGTGATACGAATTACGCTTCATTTCATAGCAATATGAATCACAGCAGCTTCAATAACAACGGGCAGTCACTAACCGGCTTAGCAGTAAGGAGAAAATATTATTTATCAACTCTTGCAAACCTACCAGTCCCTACGGCCAAAAATACCTCACATTTTACCTGAAAATGTACAAAATAATTCACAGGCAAACATTTTTCAACAATTGAAGCCTTTAGTGGAAGAACCAGGCAAGTCCCAATTTCGTGAAACCGAGAAAACTTAAATCAGTTTCTAAACTTCTCCAGTGGATTGCTTTCGTTATAAATTTTAAGACTTTCATGAAATTTTGTAGGCACTATTTTTGCAAGTAAAGCAATACAACAATCAACTTACATTTTACAAATAATTACAGAAATGTGATGAAAATTGAACTTTAATTTATACCTAGTTTTCAGCCTAATTATCGTGGCCAGTGACGAACTGCAATACATTGAAAAACCAGGTAAGGCTTGTAAATCTTCAGCTGATACGAGGCACAGACTACAGTTGAGCGTGCATGTGCTGCAAAAGTGTGCTACCGCTTGACATCTGAAAAGAAAGCAGGCAACTCCACGTTCAAAAATGAAATATCTCGAGAAAACAGTTAAATTTCAGGTGTGCCGCGATACTATACTATCGCTAAGAAAGACATAGATGCAGCTACCCGGTTCTTCAAAAAACGTACCCACTTATTTTTAAGTTCTAGAGGTTCCCGTTAGTGCTAAAAGATGCTCCGTGACAAGGATGCCGAATTTGCAATTACATGAAAGAAAGTCGTAACTACAGTTACCCGGTTCTCTCACTAAAGGCTTAATTCATAAAAGCAAATACGCTAAGCAAAACTTTACCTTACAGTTCTATTTTTTAGTTTTACCCTTATTCAGTTTTCGTGTTCTTGCATTGTACTTAGATGTCCGACTTAGATGAAGCAGCCATGACGCGACAAAAATTTGTTTGTAAAAATTTGTTGCGGCAATTGTAAAGTGGATACTGCTTGGCTATACGCATGCAGGCAGAACTAATACTGTCCATTCCTAAATCAAAAGTACACTATGTCCGTAAAATATAATTTGAACTTCTAGCTCAGCGGTCTAGCTGACCTTATCATCTTAAAGCCTGTCAAAAGCTGATTCTGTAGGTGTCCATTAACTAGTGTGGCACAAATAATGACCGCTAGATACGGAGATTGGTATTTTTCATAAAGAGACCTCCTGATAATAAATCCTGCTGCCCTGCGACATTAGCCAGTGCTGAGGCTGGCTCTAAGGCTGGGCCCAATATGTAACTGACAAACCCCAATGGTAAACAAAAACCAGGTTGCTCTGACCTACTTTACTGCACCAGTTTTTGGTCATCATGGACTTTTCATCAGCACAGCTAATAACCCAATTTGCTTCATCCTCAGTGGCATTACCAGTCTTTCGTCACTGCCAGCTGAGCATCATGACCCACGGGCTATCAAGTTTAGATCTGCATGAAGCAGTGGCAATGTTCTGCGACAGACACTTTCAATACTTCGATGTCTGAAAACAAAATAATGGCAGTGGATGCCAGGCAAGTTGCCAAATTAGCCAACGTAGAAAGCCAGAGAACACCCACCATATACCGACAAGGTCCGACATAACCAACAGCCTTCAAGTTCCTGAGATGAGTCATTCAACAAAGATATCGTTGACCGTTTCAACCACGAGTTGTGGGACAATGCCGTCATCCGAGGCCTGATTCAAGACTGCGGGTGTCTGGGGTATGGACTCGACAAACGAGAACCAAGGATGCCGGAGGGCCTCTTCTGCGGAAAGCCGATCTGATGGATTAATAGCTAACAGGCTACGGATAAGGCACCGAGCCAGTGCAGAGAGGGAGACATCCGATGGCATTGGGTACCGGCCTCGGCGTATGCGTGCAAACAACGTACAAGCATCAGGGTCGGCAAACGGATATCGGCCAACAAGCATCGTGTACAGCATCACCCCTAGACTCCATATATCTGCCGGACGACCGGAATAGCTTCCAGTCGGCACTGCCACGTGGCACAGGTGTCTGCCAGTCCTCGGATCAGAAACGGCAGCAGTTGAAGAACCTCCAGATGAGAAAGTGGCGTCCAATATTTCTGGACTAACATAAGCAAGACAGCCGTGCTTGTCCGTTAGAAGGTCATCAGATCCGGTGAAAACGACAGCGTCATAGAGGCCATCCAGCTGAAGCACAGTCCTGTAACAATAAGTGATTTCTTTTGTTCATTCTGATTGATTTTGACAAACTATCATATCACTAAAAAGTTCACAAAACACGCAAAAACAATATTCTCCACATTGAAACATCTGTTCCTCGTAAAGATGATAAGTTTCTTTTTCAAGAGTAGTGTCAACATTTTCTTTGTTTAAAGTCTACCAAATAAAAAACCTATTTAAAACACTGTAAATTAATCGTTAACCATTGCATAATTAACTATTAACTATTAACCTACAACTTTTAAACTGTACACTGCCCTACTAGAAAGCAAATCTCATGTCCGAAATGCATCAAGACTCAACTGAACAGCTCATTCACTAAAGGGTATGTACGTCCCAATGTTGCCATGACATCCAGCAAGGGAGAAAGAAAATTACACAGCGGTGAAAACATCTGCTCATTTCGACAGTCAACTAACACAATAAACAGATACAGCACATAAACAATACAGCTCCATGCAAATCAGCATATGGTAGTGTGTAAAAGGCAAGTCCCAATTTTGTAAAACTGAGAAAACTTGATTCACAGTTTCCAAACTTCTCCAGTGGATTGCTTTCGTTATAAATGTTAAAATTTCACGAAATTTTGTAGGCACCTGTGCCATGTGGCAGTGCCGACTGGAAGCTATTCTGGTCGTCCGGCAGATATGTGGAGCATTGGTTACATCTTAGAGCTAAAATTTCTGGCTGTGTCTGGCATATAATTTATAAGCTGCTTGATTAATGCTCTAAACAGAACACGCTAGCAAGATGAATAACACTAACCTAAAGAAGTTGTACAGAGATGGGCCTAATAATGTTTAGAAGCACACTGCCAGTACGCAAATATAAACATCAAGGTTTTGTAGACTGTATACATCTTGCAAATAATTTCGTGCATGTGCCACTGATAAACATGAACTCTGAACATCATGTAGTGAACAAGAAATGTAATGCAAAAACACTGCACTCTCAAGGCAGCGTATGTCACATCTTGGACTGACGTAAGGATGGCTGAACAAGACTGCAAATTCCAGAAGAAAACATGAAACATTTTCAGTTCAACAACTACAAAGAAGCTGAAAGAACAGTGTAGAAATAGCATAGAAACCTGTCAGTGTCTGCAAACAGGAAGCGTCGCAGCTTGACGTCACGTACAACTATGTTGTGACGGTGACAGTGCGCGACGGCTTCCAATGCTTGCGCAAACAGCCACGCGGCTTCTCGCTCCGACAGCCGCCGCTTGCGTCGCATGTACGCATGCAGATCCTCAGAGGCCTCTCGGCTTACTTGGTGCATTATGTACACAGAAGATGCGCCGACAATGACTTCAGTCGCGGTGTTAATGTGTGGGTGAGAACCAACTGCGGAGAATGGCAGCAATGCCGTACGACTACGATCAAGTGGCAAGACCTGCATAAACACATAACGGAGAATGTCAAAAAGCTTATATCATAAACATTCAACAATTTAACCTACACGATGAATTACAGATCAGCAGAATCCCGCCAGCAGCACTGCGATGAAGAAACAGTATGTTACAAACCTAACTGAACAGCAGATTTTACTGAAACAGATGTGTAATTTCGCCCATAACATGATAACACTCTTTTCATTTTTTGGCATTATTCACACACATATAACTTACAAACAGACAATTTGAGAAATGCTGCCCTACCACGCTGAAACCATCTGTATACCATAACGACATAGCTTTTACACGCTACAGAAAAATGCTAACGAAACAACAAATGAATCATCATTCATTCGTCATCGTCAGGCCTAGATACAAAATCACACACCAGAGACAAAGCAAAATTTACCCTGCATGTAAACCTTTCCCTGGTCTCGACACGAATGGCAGAGTAAGCTGAAACACCCGCTGTCATATCGGCCAATCGCTCGGTCAACAAGTAGTTGCCGATTTTCAGTAGAGAAGATGGAGCACCAGCTGTACTGAGGGAAGGTGGCAAATTAGGCTGCACATCTGGACTCAGGGCCCCGGCGGCCTGGAGACCTTCCGACGATGGAGGGAGGCTGCCTGTCTTGGCCGGTATCTCCAAAGCTGGAGGCCTTTGCCATGAATGCTGTGATAGCATTGGTGACAAAATCTGAAGGCTGGTCCAGTGAAGAATTACAGCCAGTCAACCAAGACTAGTAATGAAAGCTAGTAACTTTGTTGCTGAAATAGGTTTCTGTTTAAAACATTGACAACAGCACTTCAGAACAAATAGTACATGTACGAAGTTTTGTATGCATTATAACACTCATGGAGAGGCGAATACTCAGCTTCACAGAAAGACTGTGTTTTCATCCACATGGCCCCGTGATTGATTCGCATACAGGGAAACCTTACGTGCCAATTCAGCAACAGAATGCACATTCAGACAAATATGCTCCAATGTCACAGAAAATCACTTCTAACCTGTCAGAATGTCCAAGGCCACTAACAACAGAATGAATGTTAAAAAGCAACTTTTATGTTTCTAACTGTCAATAACATAACAACTCTGAAAATATGATACTACACAATGTAAACTGGCAGTCAGTCACGATCAATTCATAATTACACTACTTTACAGAAATATTTTATCTGAGAAAAGATTTTTTTAAACTGTGATGGTTCAGAAATATATTGTCAATTTTAGAACATTTATACACATACCTTGGCATTACCAGTTCTTACTTATAACAGCATACTGACTGTCACCAGACCACATCTGAAATTGCACATACAATGACAAACTGCATCGATGCAACTAAAACAGGAAACCCTATTTGATCAGCATGATAACATGATCCAAGATATGAAATTAGGGTTAGCTTTAGGGTTAGGGTCAGGCTTATAGACGGTCTGGAATTTGTTGCCGCGCGAGCTGAGAGATCCAGCATGTGGTTTTGACAGTTTTAAACAGTTTCTCAAGACATTCCTTTTTAGTCTCTACTAATGTGACCAGCGCATTAGAGGTTTTCTTAAATGATACGCGCTATATAAATTCACGTTTTACTTATTTACTTAGAAGCAGTATTTAAAATTTGGGTGAGTTTTACATGCTATAAAAGTTATATTTCCTACGAATGTACGATTAGCATTGAATGAGATTATTATTCAATAGCGTCTTGCTCGTCAGCCATTTTTGTCTTGTACAAGTTTACTGCATATCTGTCAGGCATAACAGATTTCTATGATTTGGATCATGAATCATGGATTCATGCAATATTGAGACCCCTCAAAAACTAATAACTCTGGATGGTTTACAAATCAACATGGCAACAGAAAAACTCAAAATAAACTGCATGTTGTAAAATAAATTATGAAACACATAGGCTTACATATTGCATTTCAGGTGATTACTGAAATTCACGCATTTTATAAGTTAAAACATGGTCAATTCCAATTCTCTCTTCTTTTCTTCATTAATTATTACGTCACCGTTCAGACTAAAAGACGGCAAGGCCCAAGGGCGTGACACCTGCTGACAGCTATAACCAATTTACTAGCTTCCAAGGCGACATACCTTCACCTAACGTTACATTCCCCGACCTTTTCCGACAGTACGACATTAAGTTACAATCGCCAGCCGCTGCAATTTCTGTATAGCTTGCAGACGAAACACTAATATAACATCAGCGCCGCGCACTCACAGCTTACTTCCTAATTGACTACTACCGGGTTTCACTGCACTCCTGCTTTCAAAATGCACTCTTGCAAGATGCAATAGCACTTACCGACTACAAAAAAACAATGCAACATTCATTCAAATGCGTAACCATATCGCATGCAACTGCAGACTCAGCAATCTGTCACGAATCAGACGCAATAACCTAGCGACACAACTGCGCAGTAACCTGGCGCTAGGGGGTCGAAAGCCGCCTGCGTTGTCGCCGATTTCCACGCTTCCTGGATCCAGTCGAGTTCCAAAAGCCGGTCGCGATGCACAGTCGAAAAGACGTGCGAACAGCGCTCCAGCTTGCGTCCACTCACGAAGAGCGGACGACTTTCAGGCCTGTTTCTCCTCCAAACCATCGACCGCCATTACGCTTTGCTGGTCGACGCCCAGGCTCGCCATGACTCACACGGCCTACGCCCAGGCTGTTTGCTTTCCCAACGCGAACGCGGCCTGTCTCTCAGCCGAGCGCCGACACTCGGACGAAGTCGGTTCGCGAATATGCCCGCACGCGTAACGGAAAAAGCAAATATATGACACATTCATGTATTGCAAATCGATAACAAATGAATGAATTTTTTCGGTCCAGCTGCCAACGCCGTGACTGCACTCCCCACTTACTTGAGTCACGTAGGCTACGTTTTGATTATGGTACGCAGTTAGCTTTCAATTCGGGTGAAATTATCGGCGTATGCTGTTACTGCGTTTAAATATGCGCCGCAGCGCTCTTCAATCTCCCGGTGCACAGCACATCGCATTGCATTTGGATTTGTTGAGCATGCGAAAACATCTAGGCCCCTGGCCACCCAGTGAGCTAGACGCGACGAGTGGGTGTTCAACGGTCGCCGGTGTTACTCGCAAGTCGCAATGCGGTATGGCGTCGTCGGTCGATCGCTGTCAAAAAGAAAAAGAAAAGTCTGCTTTTCATAGCCTGTTTCCGTCGTCAGATCTGTAGCTACTAGAGCTGGGGCTTAGGCCTATAATATAGCTCGTGTCTATTCTCTGCAAAATCATATTTCCCGATCTCGTAATTGTCGTCTTCGTGAGAGAGAATAGCAATGTACACTGCAACTCTGATTAACGCCATGTCCACGTCAACCTCAGTTGTTGCAGCAGACTGCGTGGTCCTGTTTTGCATTTTCCTCTCGTCAAAACCTCAAAGCAAGACATAGCCCTGTACAGCCTACCGAAATTCTTAGGCTTTTAGGCACGTCAAATGCCTAACTTCATCGCGCCAGACCTCTGGATGGTTGTCGCTGCGACTATGTGCAGATACTTGCAATCGGTTCAACATGTTCAATCCGCAATTGCCGTGACCAAACGTGTTGCGCAACACGCTCTATTGATTAACTGTCACGTGAACGCGTCGGCGTAGGCATAGCGCCTAGCCTATTATAAGCTGCGTAGGCTATAAGCCGAAGGCCTATTAATGATCGGCTGATCTTGATTTGGCCTGTATATGGGGCCTAAAGCGTCGGTACCAGATGCGTTGCGCCGCTCTGCGGTGCGTGACGTGATGCGTTGCGTGCACTGGCGTAGACAGTTGGGCCTAGGGGGCCAGGCCCCCCCCCCCAATGGCCGGGCAAAAAAGAATTTTTTGGTTAAAATAAACTTTCAAGTTAATTTTGAGGCCCAAAATGCTCTAAAACTCACCTACGAGCACCTTTAACTTCAAAATTTTTCCGGAGTTTATACCCCCGGACTTCCGTTAAAAGGGGAGGGGAGGGGAGGCCCCCCAATTCACATTCCTGCCTACGCCGCTGGTTGCGTGGCGAGTACCAGCGAATCCCGGTGGGTCATCGATAGCGATTAGGCCTACGTTCATGTTCAAACGCATGCACGCGACGCGCGGCGCATGTGGAAACGACTCTTTATAAGCCTGCAACCTGACCACAGCCATCTTTTAGCGTCGAACGAGTCAGCGTGAACATTAATAATGAATCCGGTAATAGTTAATAGGCAAGCGCTAGAACCTGTCGATCACCACAGATATGGCAAAGCAGCATATTAATATGGCCCTAGCCGCCTAAGTCTATAAAGGGATGCACGTCTCTACTGCAGGGTAACGAAACTGAAATGTCAAGCTATAGCTGAGCTATACGGTAGCCGATGACGGGTAGATCTAGGCCTATATCATAACCACAAGCATTTGCCTATAACTACTGAAAACACACTGCAGCGGTGCCAAAATGCACAGAAAAGGCGCTGATTTCAATTCACGTTTTAACGTGAAATTTTACGCAATACAACGGTGGATGCAAGCTGCATCCAAATCAAGCCAAGGAGGGAAACTCAGGGGGGATTTGGATGACAACTTACTGCTAGTGTCACATTACTCATTTATTGTCTAGTGATTCTAGTTTAATTTTGAAATGAAGAACAGAAGAAGTCGCGAATTTGCAAACAGGTGTGGTCAAAACCATATTTAAAGGTTAAGATTTTAAGGCTAAAATGCACAAAATTCGATTTCGGTTGGGGCTCCGCCCCAGACCCGGCTAGCAGCTTACAGCGCCGCCATATAGTTGTATTTAAGGGGATCTACTTCTGAGGGGAGGGGAGGGGAAGGAAAGAGATGGAAGCAGCGGGGAAAAGAGAGAAGGGAAAAGGGAGAGAGAGGGGAAGAAGAGGGGGAAGAGCAGGGGGATGCATCCAAGTAAAGAGGGGGGCTAGAGCCTAGAAGGCCCTGAAGCTTATTAAAATTTTCTACAGAGTATACAGAGCAATGCGTGCGCCACTAGTAGTAGTAGGGCCTACAACTGTAAGACGACAGCCCCTCTGCAGACCTTCGCACACTTTTTCGTAAAATTGAAGCTCGGTTTGGTTTTCAAATGTCCACATGTATGCGGTGGCGCTAGTTCGACGACCCAGGCCTTCTGGAAGCTTTCAAAGTCGGACCTCCGCCTTTGAGCATGTACACCTTGTCTCAAAAACGGACCACTACGATTTTTTGGCGTAACTTTTCCAAAACAACTGTTTTGGACTATTCTTGGCAGAGGAGATCGTGAACTTATTGCCTAGTCGTGCCTAGAAAGTTTGGTTTAGGCCGAGAACCACCTGCGTGGTTGCAAAACAGCGCGCCGGTCTACCGCGCAAGTTCGACAGTCGATTTTTTAGGAAACGCGTGTCACTGTTTACTATAACTTCACCGAAATTTCTCCAATATCAATATCATTTGATGCACACAATTTAAATCAAATAGCGTTCTGCGTAAGTTGTGTTCGCACAGGTTATCTGTTATCTGAGACGTTTATCATAACACGCATCAAACAGCGCGCAAGTCGTGCAATGCTGTAGTCTAAGGTTTTCGCTGAAAATTACAGTTGTTTAAAATATTTCATCTGTCAACACAGTCCGAGATATCACAAATTACGGCAAGTGTTTAAAGCGTTGTCCTTAGTCACGCACTGGCTTCCTGTGTCCTCCTGCATCATCATCTGCATGCAGCCCCAAGTCTTGTAGTCAACTGGGTTAATGCGCGGAGTGTTTGGAGGCGACAAATCCGGTGAAATGAAGTCAGGTCTTTCATGACGTAGGAACTCGACTGTCGAACGTGCACGATGGCCAGGCAAGACGTGTACCGGCGCACTGGCAACTTGCGTGAACGCAACTTGAGCGAGACGCTGTTTTAAATAAAATGGTGCACGTCAAGTAATATTGATATAAGAGCATTTCAGTGAAGTTATGTAAAAAAGTGAAACGTGTTTCTAAGAAAATCATCAGCCTCACTTGCCTGGTAGACCGGCTCGCCGTTTTGCAATGACGCTATCTATGGTTGCTATAACAACCACGCAGGTGGTTCTCGTCCTGTACCAAACTTTTTAGGGACGAGCCAATACCTTCATGATCTTCTCTGCAAAAATATTCACTAGCTTGTTTTGGCAAAGTTATAACCAAAAATTCTTAGGGTTTTAGAAGGTTTTAGGTTTTTTTGAGACACGAGTTTTGGTCGATATTTCAATGTAGTGCCAACTCGCCCTTCGCTCATAACATTCTTCACGTTCACTTCAACTGTGTCTATAGACTTCGGAGACATAGGGCCTATACATATTATCTGTTCTGTAGGTGTCCACCTTGTCCTATAGTTATTCATATACAAGCCGACAACCACTAGTACCCTGGTAAGGCGTTAAGACGATAATAGGTTTCACGCGCGCGTGGGTCGCGCCCGCGGTCTCACAATGCGCCTGAGAACTGTTCGTGACTGAGAGCCGATTGCACGACGCGTGACGACTTGCATTCAGTGCAAACACGAAATCTAATCGTGATCGAGCGAGTAGAAGGGGCGTACAGGCCTATGACGATAGCCATAGCGTCCAAGTAGGCCTAAGTAGGCCTACCAGTGCTTGTTCAGACGGGTCCACAATGGGCAAAATTTCCCCCAACTTCTCTCCCCTCCCCTCGCTGTGCGGGAATCAGGACCCCCGTCTAATACAGTTTCTTTGGCCCCAAGAGTGTTCACCCCGAACAGGATGTTGATCCGTTCTTGCACAGCCGAGTTGAGTCGAGTGACAAACACCGCGATCAACGGTAACAATAGTCTGCACCCCATGCATTCGATGCAGCCTAAAAATACTGCATCGGCCTCTGCCTCTACACGCTGCTCCTCGTCGTCTATATCCTTCTCCAAGCAGTATGTCGTCCACATTGCGTACTCGCAGATAATAACACAACTTTCTCATGTGCGCTAACAGTGTGCTTTCGACTTCCAGCCTTGTTAGTACTGTATCCCATTCGTTTGTTCAGTGATCCGTCCATAAATCTCGTGACTCCCTACATCGTGTTGTACTGTAATTTTCACACGATTTGCACCGTGTCTTGGAAATAATGGGCCGATGTGGCTTTTAACTTCGTCAAATTTTATCAGACTTTTGGAATTTTTTTCACTGCTGGAAAGAGCGGGAAAGACTTCCAACAAACAATAATCTTTCCCATCACACTTGCTTTACGTTGCTGCATTACGTTAGGAAGTCAAAACAATTACAAAAAATTTTTTTGAAACATGGAACAAAATTATAGCCTACAAAGTGGCCCATTTCTCTGAGACACAGTATATCTGTCGGCCTACCTGTTACAGAAGGTTCATGTAGCAAGCTCAAAAGACATCACCAGAATGGCAAACTAGCCACTGTTTATTTCCAAAAGTGCACCTAATAAACTCTCTAAATACATTTAGAAATACACACTAAGCATTTCAGTTACTGTCGACCAGAGGACATGACAAAACAACCTCGGAATGTCGACAGTCAAAGTTACTGTATAAAAATATTAGCCATTTGATGCTACAAAAATGCACATTAGCACAGCATCCACTGATCAGTTCAAAAGCAGCTGCAATGCCATAGGGGAAATAAATAGCCGAGTTTTTGGTAGAACATATAACACCACTAAATAGAAAATGTTTCTTGCCGACGCCATGTGCTCACAAAAATCAGTTTCCGTATCTTGCTCACAAACACAATGACCAGAAAAAATAACACGACATTAGTTAAAATGTAATGACTGGAAAAAACCGGTTAATAATTACTCGAATGATTTAAGGGCTAATTTGCACGACACTTGAATAAAAACGCACCAGCATTCTTTTTTTCAACCAATAAATGACTAAAACACACCAAAAATTGTGTGTTGTGTATACATTTACGTTTTAGTTAATTACTTATTGATAACTAACAACGTTCTCTATACTGTTTCAATTTCACCCTGAAGACCAGGACTGTGCATGCCAGAAGAAAGAGTTGAGCCCAAACCTTTGACCATAGCAAATTAACAACAAACGATACAATACACATCATCAACGCAATATATCAGTACAGCTTCACAACCTCATTAAAACACAGAAAACAGTTTACTGCGTGAAATGCATGGTGCACTTAAGTACTGATAGCCTTACGAACAAATACGTTAGTGTGCCATTCTTTCTTGATATTACAGCATTCAAAAACGGAAAACGAATTCCATTAAAAATTCATCATATATCCATTAAATAGCTGCCTGTAATAGTATTCCAAATACATCTTCTGACATACAACAAAAAATAAGGAAAAAGTTCTAAAACTGACGTCACCTATTTTCATCTGTCTAAAACCTTTGAACTGCTACAAACTCGTGCAACAAATGCAAACATTCACTATGACAATTCAACTCATTTCACATTCTAAAACAACGGAAAATCAAAATATAAAATCCGTAACAGAATCGCAACCGAACACGATACTGGAACTTTATGTAAGTTGTCTGCTTCTCGCAGAAAATATTCAGACAAATGTAGTGACAAAACTAGTCTAATTCACCGACATTATTTACACGTGAAGAATTGAGACGCCTCGGCAATGAACTGCATTGGTACTTACTATATCTGTAATGCTTCAGTATAGCGAGTGAGTAGAGGCTTAACGTCCCACTCGACACATTATAGGTCATTTCAGGGACAATTTTTACATACCAGATGACCCAACCAACAGTGTCAAAGCACTGAAGGAAGCCAGTTGGCCACTGAGATAAGCTTAAATCCCACCAGAACCACTCTACCGTGTTACGATATAGACTCTAGTCAACCGCCTCCAGGCGAAGCACAGCGTAAGGGCCCCAGTGCGACAAAAACCCAACCTGCTGGACCTGTAAGCTGTCTTGAATGTCGTGCAACAACAAAACGCTGCACAATACTATAGTAACAAGAACAGCTTTATTATAGACCAACATCACAGAGCAGATGAGGCCAAGGAGGTTGAGCGGTGCAGAGCAGATGAGGTTGAGCGGCCTACTTCTACACAAACCACAACAACAGCACACACAGTCAAGTGCAGCATTCACATTTCAGACACAGCATCAACTGTACCTGAAGCTTTACTTTGGTGCATTCTGCCGACTACTGGTCAACAGTACCGGTCCGCCATAGCAAGCGGCCACCATGGCGAAGGGGCTGTACATCACAGATACATAGTTCACTTATTTGCAGCCATAAAACTGGAACTGCTTTGTTGTCAAAAGTAAACGATCAACAGTTACAAAGGGCTGTGCTGAACAAGTAATAATTATTATCAAGTAATGGCCAAAAAGCCAATACTCATACTGCAGCAAAACTTCACTATTTACTGAAAAAAAACATTACAAACGTTTTTATACAGTTATTGCTACAGTAGTAATCATAGCCGCCAGCTTGGGGCGCCCCAAAACATACGCCTTAAATCGTAGTATGCCAGCACAACAGCAACATGACACCTCTAATTGACAACAATCGTTCGTAGTGACTGAATTCATATCAACAGGCATCCGCAGCCACTGCCTCGACTGCAGATGGCAAAACCAACTCCACTGACTGAAGTCGCTCACTAGGTGTCAAAAACATTAGGCACTTGCTCATGTGCTATGGTGCGCGATGAAGTGCGACTCACTGATATGCCATAATATTACTTACTTAACTTGTGATGGATCTCGTTTTTATGTCATGACCTTGACCTTTGACGTCATGACCTTCAACGTTTCTAGTGCATCGGCTGTCACGTGACCAAACCATGCACACGTCGCCAGCCCCCTAAAACTTTCTTTATGCAATAACTGCCATAATCACCATTCCAAAATTAAAGACGGGTCACGTGACTTAGGTTATTCCACTGTGACCTATTTTTGCACTCGTTAATAATATTCCATAAAGGCAGTGTGTACACCAAATTTCAAGTCTGTAGCTACAGTCATTACAGAAATATAGAGTGCAAGTGGGGTCGAAAAACGGGGCAAAATTTCGCACATTTTGAGCCCATCTATATGAATTATTCATGCCACGCATAGGTTTTAACCACCGGTATACTTTTTAACCGGCAGTGATTGGTGGTTTGGTCACATTAAGTGCGGTTGACTAAAAAACGAAAAGTATTCACAGGTAAAACATATCGCCTCCGCAACTAAGGTTGCCCGCGGCTATAAAACCAGCTTTGACTTACAGTATCAATTCGATGTCACTGATGATACTCACAAGTTTCCAATTTAGTGACTGGGAACAGAAATATATTACAAAATTTACACTTCTGAAATCAGCACACATAGATGCAAATCTTGCACATTTAAATAATCTGTTCCAAGTAAAAAATACGAGATAGTTTTCCATACAAAGAGCGATACTATGGCACAGCCCTAACATCAAAGATGTTATTATCAAGGATGCTAGTTACTGCTTACCGCTGCTAAATACACTGTACAACAATAAAGAGACGAGAAACGACAAACTACACCATGTCCGGAAAAAATGGAACTGACAGTGTTTCAGGCATAACTTTGACAAACACAAATGTATAGTTCTAATTGTTGCACGGAATGTCAATCAGGTGAAACGATCCAAACTAACACAATAAATGTCCGCCGCACTTGAACAGTGTCACTACTTTACCTTGTGAATTAAACAATCGTCGTGTATTAAAATGCACGCCGACTGACAACTGCAAGAAAATCAGACCGGAATATCAGCCTGTTCAATTCGACTAGTCAACGAAGGCTTAAAACCTGTAGTTGTCGAAAAAAACACAATGTCAGAATTGAAAGCAGTGCACGAAATGACCACCTCCCGGCCTGACACAAGCTGAAAGACGATGAAGCCACAGATGCACAGCTGCAGCAATGACAGCGTGATCCAGCTTGGCCCGGTCGGTTCTGATACAATGTTCGAGGTTGTCAGGATCAGTGTTTTGTACACCTCTTGCAATATGCTCCACAGACTGTAGTCAACCGGACGAACTTAGAGGCGAGTAAAGAAATGAACTTTGGCATTTATCTTTCCGGGAACTCCACGATAGCGCAAACACTTTGATGACATCAAACTAATGTCCTCATTACGTAGTGTTGTGCAAGCAGTGATGGTACTTCTTATAAATTTTCAGTTACTTCAAATGTCAAGATGAATTATGCCAGAGATTATGAAAATATGTTATGCCTAAAATACTAATGGTTCCATTTTTCCGGACATGGTGTATATGCACATCTAATGAGTCTACGACAATTGCTTCACAAGTTTCATCGGCAGTTCCACACAACTCTCTACGTACATTCACAGTCTATGGAGTGTGTGCAAAATATTCAACGGCCGACAGTGTCAAAACAAATTATCATTATCAGAAGCTAACATGAATTAAACAGTCTCATGTCATGTGTGCAAACATGATTTTCACAAAGCAACACAAAGTAGAATACTAACGGCACAAATAGTTGTATAAACACTGTATTAACACTTTTTTCCGTAGGTTGCTAAAACGTTTATATGTTCAGTTTTTCTACCAGTCTTGGTATGCCTTCAGTGCTTTGACACTGTTGGTTGGGCGGCAAGAAGGGCATCAGGCCTGTAAAAAACCTTGGGGGTTGTAGGGGTGGGGGCGCCGT
>Ga0126335_1000669_pt1 | contig 17155 bp, 12 predicted proteins | sample OlaspJWI45metaG_FD_108409 | JGI IMG/M metagenome (GOLD analysis project Ga0126335, IMG submission 108409) | Marine gutless worms symbiont microbial communities from Oahu, Hawaii - Olavius sp. 1 OAHU.JWI-45 metaG | ecosystem: Host-associated > Annelida > Digestive system > Unclassified | place... | reverse complement strand
CTTTGCAGCGAGACGGCACGCAGCCAGGTTTGACGCCGGAACGGACCGGCTCAGCCAGCACCAGCAGCATTTGTTGTCGTGCCCCCGCCGCGTGGCCAGGATTGGGCCACGGCGATTGCAATCAACGCGGCGTAGGTGACCGCAACGGCCGGCAGCTGCAGGGGGAAATCCACCAGCGAGTGAAGGCCGATCTGGACGGCCAGAGCGAGACCGAGAGCCGGGAATCCGACATCACGACGTCGCGTCGCGACGCCGCGCAGGCAACGGTAAACCGGCACGGCGAACGCGATCAGCAGCAGCAACGTGGCCGGCAAGCCCAACCCGACCGCTGATTCAAGATAGCTGCTATGGACCTTCCCAAACCGTTCCGGAAAGGCAGGCGTACGGTACAAGCGGAACACGTCCTCGAAGGTGCCGAGCCCAAAACCGGCGACCGGGCGCTCGGCGATCGCCGAAAGCGCCAACTCGTAGACTTCGGCACGCAGTGCGAGATCGTCGAGCGCGCGGGAGACGCGTGTCAGCGTGGTATCGCCACTCAAAAACGTGACGAAAGCCAATGAGATGGCCGCCAACAACGCCATCGATGCGAGCGCCCGAGGTGAAAGGCCCCTTTTGAAGACAAGGCTCCCGACAAACACGAGCAGCCCGGCCAGGGTCGTCGCCGCACCGCCACGGGAATGCGTCAGCAGCAACGCCGTCGCCAGCACAAGGCACCCCATGAGGAGCGCAGCGTTAGGCAGCACCAGGACCTGGCTGGCGGTCTGCGCCAGGCCAAACTTGCCCCCCGTCCGCTCCCAGATGTCACGCAGACGCCAGTGCAAGAGCGCGACGCAACAGATCAGCCCCATTCCGGCATAGGCGGCAAAGTTGTTGCGGTTGACGAATACCGCCGTCAGGCTCCATTTGTACGATGGCTTGCGATACCAGAGAATTGTCTCACTGCCGGAGAAGTAGACCACCAAACCATAGGCGGCATAGACGACTGAAGCTGCTGCGACAGCAGCAACCAGATGACGTGCACGCCGGTGGTCGCGGCCATACCAGAACATGACAAGAAAAACACACCCGTAGGCGGCCAAACGGACGACGGCGTACAGCGTCAGTGACGGATTGATCGAAATCGAATCGATGACGTCCATGTCGAGGATCTGAGAGGCCTCAGACCAGAACCCATGGGTGTCGCCGAACGCCAGCCCCGGCAAGCATTGTATGACAGCCCAGGCCAGAACCGACATGTAGAGGATGATCGCAGGCCGGATCGACTTCACGCGCCCATCGGCAGGGGTTCCGCGCACCAGTTCCTGCGACGCCAGCAACAGCAGCGCCAGGCCGGCGAGAAACGCAATGCCGATATAGATCCAGGGGTACACGGCACCGAAAAACAGCGGGCACAGGACGACCAGCAGAAGCGTGATCCAGTATGGCAGCGCAATGCGTGTCACGTCCCGACACCGCGCCTTCGATCCAGGCATGGACACGCGCGACGGGCGACGCACGTTTTGTGACACCGCTTAAGCGCTGGCGAAAGGACCGGCACACCAATTGAGCAGTGCCGAACTATTGCCTTACGTCGACTTGTCAAAGATACGCACCACGTCGTCGGTCGCACCAGAGCTGCCGTGATCAAAAAGTCTACATGCTGTCTTCGCACGCACACGAAGACTTACTGCCTGAGGGGGCCCTGTCCGTCAACGACGCATGGACCTGCGGCCGGACGGCCTGAGCACGCAGACTTGCGGTTTACAGTCAGCCCATGCGGGACCGCTCACCGGTCAGGCAAAGATCCCGGTCACGCGTCTTGCGCCGCGCAACAATAGGCCTATGACCGTCGCCAATTCTGGCACTTTCAGAATGTACGCTGCGGCGCCAAATGCCGGGACGAACACGCAAGACAAAGCGATGATCTTGCCTAAGCGGCCCCAGAAGTGCTGACCGAACAGGTCACCAACGCCGGCCAGAAAAGCAGTCGTCAGGGCGGCGGCGACAGCCGCCGAAATCAAGATGCGGGACCCGACATCGGCCAGGTAACCGAGCTCGAAGACCCGATATCGAAGCTGCAGATAGATGAAATACCCGGCCATCAGCACGGTATGCGACAGCGTCAGCAAAGCGGTTACCCCATTAACGCCCCACAGTCTGGCAAATGGCGCGGCCAGCACCGTTGCCAGGACCGCGAGGAGCAGCGTCTGCACGAGAGGGCCGTAGCCGTCGCGCGCGGAGTAACTGATTTTCATCATCAACGCGTTAAATGCGTTCGCCATAGCCGACCAGACCAAGATCAAAAACGCGGCGCTGATCGCGTCGACGTCACGGTCGGTCAGCGCACCATGCTGGAAGACGACGGCGACGGCTTCCTTTGCGGCAAACGACAGAAGCGTGACGATGGGAAAGATCAGAAGCAGCGTGAACGTGATCGCACGGGTTGAAAGCCTGCGTGCCTTGGCGTGATCCTCCCCGCCCCAGAGCTCGGACAGCGAAGGAAACACGACGGTGGCCAAGGCCAAAGGAAGAATGCCCACCATGGCCGTCATCTTGTATGCATATCCGAAGGTCGCCAGCGCACCCGACGGTAGCTCGGACAGAACCCGGTTGACGATGGCGACCTGCCATTGGCCCGCTACGGCGAGGGCCAGCAACGGCACAACCACCGCGGCGATCTTGCGATACTCTGCCGCAAGGTCGGGACGAAACAGGTTGCCGCGAAAGCCGGCACTGCCGCCCGATGTCACGCCGCGGAGTTGAACCAGACCAATTGCCAAACCGACCAATGCGCCCGCAAGCATGCCGATACTGATCGCCCAGCCGCCGACCTGTCGACCGATAGAAAAAATGACGGCGACAGTAAGCAGATTGATCATGATCTGGTTCACGTGCGTGAGTCCGAACACCCTGTGAACATTGAGAACGCAGTTGATGGCGCCCAACAGGATCATGCTGAAGAAGATCAGGGAAAAAGCGCGCACCATGGACACGCCTTCCGCTCTGGCTGCTGCGTCCAGCCCCGGGCCCAGAAGATCGATAACCGGGCCGGGCGCGACCAAGGCGGCCGCAACCAGTGGGATAGACAGCAGACCCACTGCGACGACGAGCAAAACCGCGACCGCCCGCCCCTCCTCTTCGCGACCATCGGCACGCGAACGCGCAAGCACCGGTATCAGTGCGTTCGGCAGTACCAAGCCAACGAAGAGCTGGCTACCCAAGCCAATGACAAGATAGGCGACGCGGAATGCATCCACGGTCGCTGACGTGCCGTACACGGTCGCCAACGCAATCTCGAACAAGAGACCGCTCGCCGGGCTCAGCACCATGAGCGCGGCGACGATTGGTATCAGGCTCGAAAGCGGCTTTTCGCGACCTTGGCCGAGCATTTCGGACTACCTGAAAATGGGGCGGTGCGGACGTGTGTCCTCAGACAGGAGCGACCGTGGGCAACGGCGGCATCGAGATGGACCGAAGGTGCTTCTCCGCCAGGATGGCAGCGGGCTCGCCAGCATTGGATGAGACTGTGCGTCGATGGCATTCACTGAGGCGCCATTGACCACGCAACTGTTGAACCGACCGCTACTCTAGAGTAGTGCATCCCCTGGTGTCGACGGCGGTAATCAAACCGAAGGCAACGGCAGATAGGCTCTTTCTCTGCAACCTGCGGGCCCATCGCCAGCGGCATCGATGAAGTCCTCCGCTTTTTCGACTCCCCAAGAAAATCGGACCAGAGCAATCAACCGACGGACGAAGACGTACAATCTGTGGGCAACAAGTGACATCCTTCGGTTTGCGCGCCCAGGTCGTGAAATCACTAGAACCACGCGCAATTGAACGCACTTCTGATGTCGAACAACTTTTGTTTGCAATTTCCAAAGTTATAACAATAAGCGGTAGCAACGATGACTGAGTGGATTTTGGGGATCAACGCCTACCACGGTGACGCCGCGGCCTGCCTCGTGGCTGATGGTCAGGTCCGGGTCGCGATCGAGGAAGAACGCCTCCGGCGGATCAAGCACTGGGCAGGCTTTCCATCAGAAGCAATCAAGTGCTGCCTCGACGAAGCGGGTATCGGCCCGGGTGACATCGCTCGAGTGGCGATCAACCGACAGCCCGGCGCGAACATGTCCAAACGGATCTGGTACCTGCTGCGGCAGCGGCCGAACTGGCGCGTCGTGCTGGACCGGCTTAGCAACCGGCGGCGCTTGGCGTCATTGGACGACGAGCTGCTAGAGCTCTATCCGCAGACCAGCTTCGCCGGCAGAATCGTCCATGTCGAACATCATCTTGCACACCTCGCCTCGGCCTATCTCGTCTCGCCCTTCGACCACGCAACCGTTGTATCGGTAGATGGTTCAGGCGACTTCGCCACCGCCGCGTGGGGCCTTGGCGACGGCGACATCATTGCGATCGAACATCGGGTCAGCTATCCGCATTCGCTGGGTTTCTTTTATTCCGCGATCACCCAGCATCTGGGCTTTCCGAACTACGGTGACGAATACAAGGTCATGGGACTGGCTGCATACGGCGAGCCCGACAGGCTGGACGACATGCGGCGGATCGTCCAATGCAGGCCGGATGGCAGCTTCGAGCTCGACCTGACGTTCTTTGAACGCGACAAAGACCCGCACCAGTTCGAATGGCGCGGCGGCATCCCCACTTTCGGCCGTCTGTATTCGGTGAAGCTGACCGAGACGTTGGGTCCGGAACGCGATCCGAAAGAGCCAGTAACTCAGCGACACATGAACCTTGCCGCATCTGCCCAGGCGATGTTCGAAGAGGCGTTCTTCAACCTGCTCAACGCGCTGCACGAGCGCCACGGGCAAGACAAGCTCTGCATCGCTGGTGGTTGTGCCTACAACTCGGTCGCCAACGGAAAGATCTTTGCCAACACGCCATTTCGACATGCCTATATCCAGTCCGCAGCCGGCGATGCAGGCGGCGCGATCGGCGCCGCTCTCATGGCTTGGCACGACGGTGAAGCTGGGCGGCGCCGCGGACCAACGATGACCCACGCCTACCTGGGCCCGTCATTCACGCAGCAGCAATGCGAGGCCGCAATACAAAGCCGCGAAGCCGACGTGTCAGCAGCCGGCTGCCAGGTGACGGTCGTGGGCGATGTCGCCGAACTCTGCCGCCGCACGGCGGCGCACATCGCCGACGGTCACGTCATCGGCTGGTTTCAGGGCGGCATGGAATGGGGACCGCGCGCCCTTGGCAACCGCTCCATTCTGGCTGACCCGCGTCGCGCCGACATGAAGGACATCCTCAATCTGAAGATCAAACGGCGGGAGTCGTTCCGTCCTTTTGCACCATCGATCCTACGGGAAGCCACCAACGAATGGTTCACCGTCGACGATGACGTACCATTCATGCTGAAGGTCTATCCGATCCGACCAGAGCGGCAGCAAGAGGTACCGGCTGTCACCCATGTCGATGGCACAGGGAGGCTGCAAACGGTCACCGAAGGCGACAACGAGCGCTACCACAAGTTGATTTCCGCCTTTCGCGAACTGACCGGCGTGCCGATGTTGCTGAATACCTCTTTCAACGAGAATGAACCGGTCGTGTGCCGCCCGGAAGAAGCCCTTGATTGCTTCCTGCGCACACGCATGGACGTGCTGGTGCTAGGGGATATCATGATAGGACGCACGGTGGATACCGAGCGAGGTCCGTGACACGCCCACCGGTGGCCCCTTGCTTGCAAAACTGCAAATCTTGTAGGTTCCTGGCTTCTGCTAAATCATATCCGACGTTACCGCCACAGTGTACGCCGGGGATGCAACCTTACGCTGCGGTGCTGAGATTGATCGCCGCGACCGACCCATCATTACACAGCAGCATCAACACCACCCGTCCTGACAACTTAGACGCGCCGTGACTACCACATGATTGAGCACAAGAATTCCGACCTTTGGGTAATACAAGCCCATACGATCTATTCACCGGCAATCAAGGACTCCGCGGTTGTTGTCGACTTCGGGGCCTCGGACGGTGTCTTCTCTGAAGCAATCAGCGGTGCTACCGGTTGCCATTGTTACGCCGTTGAAGCTTCGCCAATGAATTTCGCCGAGATCGTAGCCTCGGACAGGATCGACAAGTTTCACTACGCAATTAGCGGTTCGGACGGGCATGTCGAGTTCTCAACGGTCGAGGGTTACAAGCACCGAGGAACGCTAGTCTTGCCCGTAGATGCGACGTCGACCGCGGTCGTTCAGAGCAAGTCTCTGGAGACCTTCTTCAAGGAAATTGACGTTGATGAAGTAGATTTGCTAAAAATTGATATAGAGGGTGCTGAGATCGAGATGTTTCGCTCGACCACAGATGAGACACTATCCAAAATCAAACAAATCACAATCGAGTTCCATGACTTCATCGACCCAAGCACGAAATCCGACGTTGATGGCATAATTCATCGACTTGAGACACTCGGATTCTTATCTATCAGCTTCAACAGAAAAAATAGATGTGACGTCCTCTTTCTCAATAGCAGATACATTAAAGTATCAGTTCCCGTGTTTATCTATTACAAATATGTTCTAAAATACGTAAGGGGAATTCACAGGATATTCTCTAGACTTTAAACTAGTTAGCGCCGAAATTTTTCACAAACAGCCACCATGCCCGACAAATCGCTGGCTTCTATGCAAAGTGCCTTGTAGCAAACCTTGACGCTCCGGCACTTGTCGACGTTCTCCGCGACCCAGTATGGCAGTAGGGCTACGTCCGAAGAAAAGAGAACCCGCGTTCCGCAGTTCTTTCGGAAGCACGTGGCACAGTAGGCGCCAGGTTCGCGTCCAAGTCGGGAAGTCGGAACAGTATGCCGGTAAACAGCCAGAAATAGACGTTAATTGGATCCTGATCGACCATCCACCCCTTAAGGCTATTGGCTGCGAACGCAAGGTAGAACGTGGCCAAGCCCACGGCACACGCTCTGATCATCGGCGAGCGCGCGGTACTTGCGACTTGAATGGCAGTAAAGATCAAGGTCGCAAAGAGTGTCAAAATGATAAACGGTCCGACAATCCCAAACTCATAGGCTGCCTTGGCATAGTAGCTCTCAAATGCCTCCCAGCTGGGGTCGCCGAGGACATAACGTGCGGCACCCGTATTCATCCCTGTGCCCAGTCCCCATGGGAACTTCGCGTAGGCGTCAGCGAGACCGGCGAAGAAGACAGTATTGCTGTAGTGGCTGAACAGCTCGCTGGTATGCGTCGCTATGCTGTGCAACGGAATGACTATCGATGCCAGAGGTATCGCCACGACAACCGCCATCGCGGCAAGCAAGATCATAAGCGGCTTGCCGTCTCGGTACAGTATCATCAAGAGAAACAGAACGGCCGGTACGAAAACAAAGGCCTGCCGGGAACCCGATAGTAGGGCTGCGGTGACGGCGATGTAAAAGCTTGCCCGAGCGTAGTTTCGCCAACGTACGGAGGTTTCGAATCTCGATGCAATCCAGCTGACCAGAATCATGCTCAACGCATAGCCGAAGTACTGCGTGGAAAAACTGAAGGTCGAGGCGATCCTGTAGATGTAGAAGCCGTCACCGTATTGGAAGCTCGAAAAAGCCGGGTTGTTGGCAACAGCAAGCTCGCCGTATATCGACGTCATCACATACTGATAACCCAAGAACGTCGAAGCCACCCACTGGCCTAGGCCAATCAAGCAAGGCACGGGTGCCAGGACCACGATGACACGCAACAGCAGTCGAAGATCGTGTTGATCGCGCACAAAAGCGCCGCCAAGCAAGAACAATGGTATGTAGAAAAGCCACACCTTCAGTCCAACCAAACCAACGGCAACGGAATGTAGATTGGGGTTTGCCATGTGGACGATGGCCACGAAAACCAACGCAAAAACCGAGCACGTGAAGAAGGTGGTAGGCCTGACGGCCGAGGTCGATCTTCCTTCCAGAACCAAGAAGGACAGATAGGCTGGAAGGACGAAAACCAGGTCTTTCGCCAGCACTGCGGCGGGGTGGGGTATCCAGGAGGCAACGAGCCCGGCGAACGGAATGAAGAGCAAAAGGCAGATGATAGCCAGTCGCCAGTTCATAAAGGCAGACAAAACGACTATCGCCAGCAAAGAGGCAACGAGGCCCAGGATTATGATACCCATATCTTGATCTCAGATCAGACAATCAGTTTTGCTTCGGCACGACGGTGAGACAATTATGGATGATTGTCCTACCGCGTGGCGCTAGATCGCCCTCACCGCCCTTCGTCAGTCACATCAGCGCACCGGTCTTGGAGGCGTACAGGTATGACGAGTCAGGATTGTCCAAACGACACGCAGCACCAAATTGGTCGGTCGCCTTGGTTTGGAATCCCCTACTTTTCAATATCTCTTCCAGTTCCTTTGGATCCCCGCCCTTGCGGTGAATCTCCATCGATATATTGTCGCAAACATCCAACCACTCAGTATTCTCTCTAAACACTCCATACTCGCCACCTTCGATATCGATTTTCACAAACCCAATTTCCTTGATATCGTAGGTACGTAGTATCGAGTTGATGCTGATATGGCCGTCGAAGTCACTGCCCGATGCAAATGCCACTTCTTGAGTCACCCGCCCCATCGCCGGCACGTTCCGTTCCAGCAGAAGCTTCAGAACCGGAACGTAGATCCCTTCCGGCTCAACACCGACCACGATCGGTGCCTCCAATGCAATGGCGGCGATGATGGACGTGATGCCGCGGTTCGATCCCAGGTCGATTACCGGTTTTCCCGTTGGAAGAACGCGGAAGGCACGCAGGTAAACGTCAGCCGCAAACAACTCGCGCACTGCGCCGAACGTCGGGCTGTCATGCTCTTCAGACAGCAGATCGTCGATTTTTCCGATCGGAAGGACATACTTGAAGTTCCTATAGGTCACAGTATAGGTGCCACTCATCTTCCAATCAAGCGGAGTAAGTTTCTTGGTCTTGAGTATATCTGGTGCAGCCAATACTGTTCTCAGCACACACATCGCCATATCTGGCCAATACAAGACCCGAAAAAGGTTGGCGAATTCATAGATAGCTCGTCTAGTCGGTGTCATGGTAGGCGAAGTCCTGCCTGTATCGATGTCGGTGTTACTGCCATTTCCCAAGTCATCGACCGTCCGGGCGGCTCATGAATCGGCCGGCCAACGTCGACTACCCCTGACCGGCTCGGCGACCGACACACCGGGGCACTCAGATGGGGTCGTTAGCAACCGGGGCCGACTCACGCCTGGTGTTCTACGTCCCCTCATCCTGACACAGGTCAGCTAGCGGCTGTTGGTCCTCTTGCTTGGTTCAACACGCGGTGGTGGCATCTCCATGAAAGCCTTCGCCTTTGGGGACGCCGCCGCTTTGCAAAGTGCCTGTTTCGCCACAGTCCCTTTACACCGCGCGCTTCCTTACCGATATGAGCGCCCCCAGTCCTGCCCACAGTCAGTTATCACCTCTGTAGCCGGGTTGATCGTGGCCCGCAAGGAGAGCCTATTGCGTCGGCCGACGGCCTGGCTGGCAAACGCTCTGCCTGGGTGCAAGCCCGTCATTGACAGCTATATGCCACCGCCAAGCCCAACTCTAGTGCCGCGGACCGTTCCCAGCTCCACCCGGCCCGCACCCTCTCGATAGTAGAAGAGCCAGAGAGCGGAGATACCGACTGATGCCCTTGGCGGCCATCGAGGTCTTGGATATAGTCCCGGCCGTTACGGTGCGACTCGTCTGGCTGCCGCCACAGCGTGGACAGATCCGGCTGCGCCGGCGCCAGGCCCACGCCAGATCCTTACTGTCGACCAAGCTCTATGAACCATCAATTCGTGTTGAACGACGGGGTAAGCCTTGTCGGCGCCACCGAGGGGGAGTTTGCCCATTTCTTCGGTTATCACGATGTCAGTCCGTGGGATCCGTTGAACCGACAAATCATCGTCCATCGACTGCCATCGGGCGTGATGGACTACACCGGTCGCTCCGTCAGTGCGGACGTCTGCCTCTGGACGCCGACAAACGGAGAGATCCGGTCAGTGGGTAGGACGGCAGCCTGGAGCTGGGAGCAGGCGTCGCGTGCGCAATGGCGCGGAAAACGCGGTACGCTTATTTTCAACGTGTTACGTGACAGTGGCGATGCGGTCGGCGTCGAAGTCGACGTCGACACTGGCGATCGGCATGAACTGCCGGCATCCGTATACTCAATTTCCAGCGACGGCCGGTGGGCGATGACGCCACACTTTGGCCGTCTCTGGCGCTATTGGAAGTCCTATGGATATGACTGCCGCCTGCCCGCATCCATCGAACAAGTTGCACCTTCTGACGACGGCATCTTTTTGCTGGATCTCGACAAAGGCTCCGTTCGGCTAACGTTTTCTGTGCAGCAGGCGGTCGAGACCGATCCCGTCCCGTCTCCTGCCGATACACCGCATTTCCTTGCCCACCCAACTTTTTCGCCGTCAGGGGAGAGATTTGCCGTCTTGCACCGGTTCGCGTCGAAAGACCGGTCGCTGTTTACGCGCCTGTTCGTCTGCAATCAGGATGGTGGAGATGCACGCATTCTGGCGCGCGAGAAAGTCTCTCATTTCGAATGGCTTGACGATCACCGGATCATCGTTTGGGCCAGGCAGACATCGCCGCTGTTGACCAATGCGAGATCGAGCGGAATTTCGGCGCTGCCTTTAGCGCGCAACCTCGTCCGTCTTCTAAGGAAGCTGAGTCCCGATCTGAAGCAACGCATGCTCAACGAATACTATTATGTGTTCGATGTCCGCGGAAATGAGGCACCACAACGATTTGGCCCGGATGCACTCGACCAGGATGGGCACCCGCAGGTATCGCCGAACGGCAAGTGGATTGTGACAGACACCTACGCAGATCCGTCCGGCTACCAGTCACTGATCCTGTTCGATGTGGAGAGTGAGCAAAGAATCGATGTCGGCAAGTTCCATCTGCCCGAAGCGTTCCGGAAGAAGCTGTTGAAAAGCGATCTGCATCCTCGCTGGGACAGAAGCGGAAACCTGCTGTGCATCGACTCAGCGCACAGTGGGCAGCGACAGATGTATGTCCTGGATGTCTCGTCGCTCGTACATTAGCGGTGTGCAGCCGTGCCGCCAATGACGCTCCAGATTCTCGTATGGGCGTGTTTATCGGTTTGTCCGATGCCTTGCATACGCCCTCTCCGTGAGAACCTTGATTGTGGTGTTAGTACGGCGGTCTCGCAGAGAGGCCGCGAACTCTTTGCCGCCCCGTGAGCACCCGAAGTCATCACAGCATCGAGTTGAGTGGATGCCGGAGCTGATCATTAGCCACACGCGCGGGCTGTTGCCAGTCTACAATCTGGCGCGGTTCTTTTCCGACCGTGACATGAGCTTCGAAACGACGATCTACGTCGACCCCGAAGATGTACTGCCAAGGGCGCTGCGCAAGCTTGGGCTACACAGTCTCGTCCGACAGCTTATGCGGCGCTACTACCCCGGGATCCATCGAAAGAAGGTACACCTCTTCCCCTACCCCGATCTTCTCTATTTGACGACGTGCCGGGTTACGGCTTCGACCGGGGTACGGGCACGGGTCTCCATGCTGCGCAACCAGTGGTTTGACAAACATGTCGCGGCAAGGGTCCGGCGGCTCCGTCCGCGCGTCGTGATCGCCCACGACTCTGCTGCACGGCATACTTTCGAGGCGGCCCGCGAAGTCGGCGCGACCACCATCCTGTCGCAGGCGATCGGTCATCACGCAGCAGCCAAAGAAGTGTTCGACGAAGAACGACGCCGACACCCCGACTTCGCGGATACGTTGCCGACGGAAATCGCCGATCGCTGGGTCAACGACGCGATCCAAGAGGTCCGCCTGGCGGATCACGTGGTTGGTGGATCAGAATATGTACGGCAAAGCGTCATCGCCGTTGGCTGCCCACCTGACCGGGCACACGTGGCGCCGTATGCGGCAGATACAAACAAGTTTGTACCTGGAGAGCCCGGCAGCAACGACCCGGTACGGATCCTCTTCGTCGGTCAGATCGGCATGCGTAAAGGCATCCCGTACCTATTGGAAGCATTCAGCCGCCTGAAGCGTCCGGGCGTCGAACTGCTGTTGGTAGGTCCGATGCTAGGTTCGGGCGAAGGACTGAAGCGCTATGCCGGCCTCTTCAAGCACATTCCCAGCCTACCCCATGGCGAAATCCCTGCGCTTATGCGCTCAGCCGACATATTCGCCTTCCCGTCGCTGCACGAAGGCTCTGCAGTGGTCATTTTCGAAGCGCTGGCGAGCGGGTTGCCGGTCATCGTCACGCCCAACTCCGGTTCGGTCGTCGAAGACGGGGTGGAAGGTTTCGTCGTTCCGATCCGGGACATCGACGCGCTTGCGGCCCGGCTGTCGCGTCTGGTCGACGATCCCGAGCTGCGACGTCGTATGGGCGCCGCTGCACGCGAGACTGCCCTTGCCTGGACGTGGGAGCGTTATTGCCGCACATTCGACAAGCTGGTCGGGGATGTGCTCAAGAGCTGAGCGGCCGTGCGCTCCGTGCGCGGCAGAGTATGGTTTGCCTGGCGGGCAGAGGCGTGGCATTGAAGGGTGCGGCGCGCGCCATGGGCAACCTCTAGTTCGCCAAAATCCTTTCGCATCAATAGCTTAGTCGAGTCTTCTCGCAGTGATGACCAAGAAGTATTCCCTGGGCCTGGCCGTCCTGCATCCCGTGCCGTATCAGATCCCGTTCTACCGCGCCTTGGCGCGCCATCCCGACATCGATCCGACGGTGATTTATTTAGACGACATCACTATCCGCGGAACTTATATTGACGAATTCAAGACAAAGATTCAATTCGACCGTGAACTATTGGACGGATACGATCACGTTTTCCTGAAGAATTATTCGACGCGACCGGACAGCGCCGCCATCGCCCGGATTAACCCTGGGTTGTTCGGCCTCCTGCTGCGTCGGCGTTTCGATGCCGTCCTCACATCGGGCTACAACCACCCTTCCGCGTACTTCGCGCTCGCCGCGGCGAAGCTTGCAGGCAGCAAATTCCTTCTGCGGGCCGAAACGGATCTCTCGAACCCTTCGCAGGGTGTCTTTTCGAAGGTCAAACGGTTCGCGCTTCCCTATGTCCTCGCCCGCGCCAACGCCATCATGTACAGCTGCAAACGGAACCAGGAGTTCTTCTTGAACTATGGCGTTCCCGAGGAACGGCTGTTTCCGGTCCTCAGTTCCATCGACAATGCGGCGCTCGCGAAGCGTTGCGCCCAGCTTCGACCGCAACGGCAGCGTTTGCGCGCCGAACTCTGCATACCCGAGGACGCAAAAGTCCTATTGTTTGTGGGGCGGCTGACGGCACGAAAACGTGTCATGGACTTGCTCAACGCGGCGCGGCCCTGGCTGCGCGAACGGCGCGACGTCTGGCTTGTATTCGTCGGCGACGGCGCCCTGGCCGACGACCTTGCCACGGCCGCAGAGAAAGACGACATCACCGATCGTGTGATCTTGGCCGGGTTCCAGAAAGACAGCGACGTCGCTCGCTTCTTGGCGATGGCCGACGTCTTCATACTTCCGTCGGTCTACGATCCGACGCCGAAATCCGTCAACGAAGCCATGGTTTTCGGTCTGCCGACCATCGTCTCGACAGGCGTCGGAACAGCCAACGACCTGGTCCGGCACGAAGAAAACGGCTTAGTCTTCTCCACCGGCGACGTCACGGCGTTGAGCCACAACATCGGCCGGCTGCTGGTCGACGATGCGTTGCGCCGACGACTGGAGCAGGGCATCCGGCACAGCATTCAAAAATGGAGCCCCGAAGCAAACGCAGAAGGCGCCGCGGCGGCGCTGCGGTATGTGTGCGGCAGGTGCTGACGGTTGCTCCGGTTATCTGTCCAGGCCTTTTTGCCCGGCGACGTCTGGTGAATTGCGGGTGACAACAGCTGCCGCCAGGCAAGGAACTCAATCGGACCGGTCGCGCGTGACGATACTCGCAATGCGTCGGCGGACTTCGGGCGAGAACACGTGATCGTGGTTCGGCACCACGTCAATCTCCAGTGACCCGCCCGCCCGCTGTGCCGCCCTGAGCAGGCTCTGCCGTGTGCTCTCCAGGCATCCTGCGTCCCGATCTCCATAGATGACATGCAGCCGATGCCGGCGGCGCAGGACGTCTTCGACGACATCGTCAAGGTCGAAGTACCTGGTGCCGTCGTGCGGATAGAAGAAGTAGCCGTGCCGACGCGTCTTGCCCTCGGCAATGAGGTCCGTGACCCGGGCGCACGACCCCACCGCCGTCGCGCTGGCCAGGTCGACGCCCAGCAGTGGTGCGAGGTAGGCAAAGGCAGCACCCATGCTCCAGCCGACCACGTGGATGGGCAGCGCGGGGCCGACGTCGCGGCGTATCTGCTCCAGCGCAAACGCCAGTTCCGCCACGCACTCGCGCCATAGAGACGTGCCCAGCGCCGGCAGAACACGGCTGTACTCGCGTTCGGCGGAATGTATGGAGCCAAGGCCGGTGTATAGGCAGTTGTCCAGTCGCTGGCCCTGCAACGGCCAGTCCCAGCACGCCAGGACGAAACCAAGCTGTTCGGCGAACCCTGCCAGGTTCTTGGGCTGGTCGCCGTCAGAATGCACTTCGTCCGCGCCCATTCTATGGCCAGGCAGGAACACGAGAACGCCGCGCGGGTCGGCCGACGGGCGCAGGCGAAGACAGCCCGGCGCAAAAAAGCTGCTGGTGTAAGTGAGCCTGGTCTCACCAGAACCGCTGTCATGGTGCCAGTCGCGGATAATCTCGATCCGGCCTTTGGCCGGATGGTCCCGCAAGTAGCGATCCAAGCCCGCTGGCGAGCGGTCGCCACTGTCAGCGACGGCTTGCAGGGCGGCGAAAATACCAGGGTCTGGCGGGACGCGATTCACTCGCCACGCCTCGACCACAACCTCGATCAAGTGGACGAGCTTTGCCAGCATGCCGCTAATTCACCCCAGTTCCGGGAGGCGCCTGGCTCGATCATAGCGGCCGGGGCCGCAGGAATGCGGGAGGCCCTTAACGCAGGATGCTCTCCTTTCCCGCGACGGTCAATTCCGCGCGAGAAACCTGGACGACCTCGATGGCTTGTCCATCGATGTCGGGATGGTCCTTACCGATCTCGGCAAGGAAATGGTGCTTTACCTGGTCGAGGTCGAGAGGCCGATCGCCGACCACGAAGATCCTGACAGCAGCGTCCGGCAGCTGTTCGAACTGAATCGAGAAGATGCCGGGATGCGACTTCAGGACATGAACAAACAGAATTCCGCTGAGCTGCAGCTCACCTGCGTCGACGGTCCGCACAGACAGGATATCTCTGGTCCGGCCAAGTACGGCGGACAGGGCGAGCACGCTGCCGCTGTTTTCGACAGCGACGTCCACCCTGTCATCCGTCCGGTAGTTGATAAGCGGAAACAGGCGGTCACCGATCGTCGTGACCCGCAGGACCGAGTCCGCCGTCTGCGTCGCCAGGCATGCGTCCCAGAACACTTCCATGTTCCGGGGCTGGTTTCTCGAGTAGGCCAGGACCCCGGTTTCCGCCATACCGTACTCGACGACGACCGGGGTGCCGTAGACACGCCGCATCAGGTCGATGTCGGCATCAGTCACCGTCTCGGCCGTGGCGATGACAGCCTTCAACCTGGTCTCCGGCCCAGGGTCCAGGCCGCGCTCGTCCATGTACTTGGCGAGTTTGTACAGGCAGGAGGTATAGCCCTGCACAAACACGGGACGCCGCCGGCGAAGCTCCTCCGCATAGCCGGCGATCGTCTGCGGGGTCATGTCATAGGCGTTCAGACGGCAGATATTCAGGAGATGGTCATAGAACGAGCGCTTGGCCTGGTTGAGCCGTCCCCTGATTCCTGAGCCGAAAAGATGCGAATGCCCCCAGAACGCGATCATCGGATCCAGCGGCTCTATGCCCCACCAAGACCTCCCGAGATACATCGTCGCGTACTGTTCGTCGCCCTCGCCTTCGCCGATCGGAAACCGTGTCGGCTCTCCGGTGCTGCCGCCGGTTGAAATGCTGCTCTTGATTCCCTCTTGCAGGAACACGAGGTCCCCGTGTTCCTGCAGGACAGCCTTGGTCAGTTCCGGAAAGTCGTCCAAGTCCCGAGGCGACGAAATGCGAGCGGGCAGCCGGTGCCGGTCGCGCCATTGCCGATAGAACGGTACTGTCGTGTGGCAGTACTCCCACACGGTGTTGAAACGTCGGAGCTGCCATTCCACCCGGGCTTCGCTGAGACGGACCTCATCGTAGCGGCGCTGCCGTTCGTGCAGTAGCTCAAGCCTGCGGCGAAGGGCAAACCTGCGGAGGAGGGTCTCCTTTACCCCATGGCTCATCTTCTCAACCGGCTTGACAGGGTACGAACAGCAGATTGCGCGACTTCGCCCCTGCTGACAATGCTCGCAGCGGCCGTGGTGTCGAGGTCCGTCGTCGCACGAGTCGTGCGGAAGCCTGCAGGCACGAACTGGGTCAACGGCGACGTCACCTCGGCAACTCGGGGGTCGCACCGGCGACACCGCCGCGACTGCGGCGGACCTTGCCTTGGCCGGAGAATTTGCCCATAAGGAACAGCCGCCACCGGCGCGATCATGAAGACAACAAGACCGGTCCATCGTGACGCAGATGCGACCTGCAGCAAGCGGCGATCCTGAGGAACCGCAGCTTCATCCAGTGTGAAGACGGGTCGATGCGCCAATGGCTCATGTGCGGTCGATCGAAGGTCGATCACGCTTGCACGGTCGATGCAGGCGCCCAGACGACAGAGATGATGCACCCGACCTGGACGCGACGCCGCAATCCCCTTCCCGACGTGCGATCCACTGCGATGGAGTAGCTGTGTGAGTAATCTGGCGACGACAGAGGAACCCGCACGGCCGAGGCGCATTATTCTGTTCTACAAGAACCTGACGACGCCCGGCGGGGCCGAGCGCCTGCTGGTTGAAGAATGGGCGTACTTCACCGACGCAGGCTGCGACGTGAAAATTCTGTGCTTCGCCTGTTCGGATGCGTGCCTTTACGAACATCAAGCCAGGGCACGGCAGGACGTCCATGTCTGTCGAGGTTCGAGTTGGCTGGGCAAACTTGCGGCGGCGCGCCGCTTCATCAGGGAATTCCGGCCAGACGCCATCATCGTCACCGCAGGTCTCATAGAAGTCGGCTTGATCACGAGCCGCAACGAGAAACTGATCCATCACTATCACCAGCCGCCG
>Ga0126335_1000668_pt1 | contig 17171 bp, 13 predicted proteins | sample OlaspJWI45metaG_FD_108409 | JGI IMG/M metagenome (GOLD analysis project Ga0126335, IMG submission 108409) | Marine gutless worms symbiont microbial communities from Oahu, Hawaii - Olavius sp. 1 OAHU.JWI-45 metaG | ecosystem: Host-associated > Annelida > Digestive system > Unclassified | place... | reverse complement strand
TCCTTGCAGTACTCCACAAAGATGATGCTTGACTGCAGACCTCATCTGACCACGTCGGACGTACTGCGACCGAGAATGCAGATACGACTCGAACCATCGTAACACTGAACCAGACAAGCCGAATGACGGCTACAGGCGACGACACAAGATGGAGTGGTCGACAGTGTCGAATGCAGCGGAAAGGTGCAGGAGGACCAGTGCCGCAACATCGCCACCGTCGTTGTTGTTGTAGTAGTAGTAGTAATATCAGCAGCAGCAGCAGCAACTATGCGATATCCAAAAATAACTTTTATACTTTAAAAACGGCAGAGATATTCACGAATATGCTGAAAAGAATAATTGTATATTTCCTGTTTCACAATGTTTGCTATTATACGTCAATTACGCGTGCACGTGCGTGTTACTAACAATGTATGTATATGTATACAGGCAAATTAAAGACTAGCCATTTAAATAGGCTACTGATGCTAATTTGCAGTAGACCTGGCATTACTATCAACAAAATACCATCGCGTGCCAGGCCCACGACATGTCTCTGGAAGAAAACGTTTGATGTGGCCTGGTTTCACAGACAGAAAACTAATTCTGTCTGTCACTGTGCCAGCAGCATTAGTTATTAGTATTTTGTGCTCCCAAGCGTCTTGCTTTCTACACGTATGCAAAAATTTGTGTTGACAAATAACGTTGATCTTCTGTGGTGAACTGGACTGTTTTGTAAGCTATTAACTCTAAAAATTCCCATTGTTTTCGCACACTGTGCTCGTATATGATCAATGTCTATGCCATGTTGTTTATTTTCTATAGTTGTACATTTTTCTATGTTACTTTTTGGTTTGTTGTACTGTTTTCTTTATTATGTATGCTCTACCTACGGGTGAATAAAGATGAATATATATTAGAGCACTGCACCAACCCTGCAAACACCAGGTAAAGTGTGCAACAAGAAACGTTAACTAAACTTACAGCTATGAGTAGTGACTAATTAAGAGAATTGGACGTAGCAACCGTTGCTAATGAGGTTGGAATGTCGTTACCAAGGTGACAGAGTGCTGACATTTTTGAACTTGCAGTGGAATGCAGTGTCAACACATTCCACCTCAAACAATTATTGCTAAGAGCATTGGAATGTCGTAGAGATCCCTCAATCGTGCTCTGACCCCATTCTCCACAGTCTGGTGGTTTCACCGTTTAATGCATCCTACATTCATTCATAGCGTCACAAAGCATAAAGACACTAAATGTTAGCAGCTAATTAGATATAATGTCTCTACACGCAGTCCACAATTTTTTTACACGTTTTCACGTTCGTTTCTGAACGGACAGCAGTCTGTACAGCATAAGGCACTGAGTTGGTTGTTGTGATCAAAAGAATAAAAGCAGTGTAGAGCTGTGGAGAGGTCTGGATATTCGTCATTTATTGTAGTCATTATCTTGACCTATGTCGGCCACTAGTGTACGCGAATAACTAAGCCCTGACGGGTTGGGCGGGGTTCTGTTGCTCCGTATGGCTGGAAGAATTTGCGTATGTTGACACATCTGAAGCTCTTTGTCACGGATACAACGTATCCACCGCCGATTTCCTTCTTATAGTTGACTTCGTCATCAGCATTGAGTTTCTTGATGCTTTCTTCAATATCCGGTATGCAGAGTCGAAATTTCGCCCATCTGCATTTGCAAACGATAAAAATACTGCTTAGAGCGATATGGCAAAATAATATACACTTCAAACGAGGTAGCCGTCAATGCAAAACATTGTACTTTAATCAAGCTAGGGGCAATATACTCGAGTCAAGGTAGCGAGTCGTAAAATTCTACTGCAAACTACATGTATAGCAAATGTTATACTTCACGCACAGTAAAGACAAATAATCACACTGTTAGTCAGAGCAGTGCCTATAAGAAGTCTGTTTAACTGCGCGAGCTACCTGTTTGGCATACATTCTACGAATTTTCTGGCTGCTCCTTGATGTTTCGCGACGACCTTTCACTCTCCAAGCTCCAGCTTAACGATAACGTCTCTATCCTCGCCGAGCACGTACAAACCAGCGTTGTTCTGAGCCATCATGTTAAATCGCTTCAAGCAGTTTGTAATACAGCACAAAATCCAACGGTTTATGTAGACCAGAAATAGAATTTTCCACATTTCGAGCCAGAGTTTAGCAGTGTAAGCACTTTGTCAGCCTTGGCAATGGCATTCCAACCCTCCAAACCTCACCTTGGCAACAGCTGTCGGGGTGGAATTTGTTGACGCTGTATTCCAGACCTGAGTTCCGCAATGTCGGCACTCTGCCCGCTTTGACAACGACATTCTACACTGCCTTCCAGACCAAAGTTTAAGAATTCAGCAATCAGTCACCTTGGTAACGACATTCCAATCCCCTTAGCAACGGTTGCAACGTCCAGTTCTCTTAATTAGTCACTACTGCTATGACAGCCAGCAATCCTACAGTACGCCTACTTACAGCACATAGGTTAGCTATCAATTTATACGTCACACACAATACATTTCAGCAAAGTGTACACATTAAAAGACATTATGTGGTGTGACGGTTGTACCCAAGAAGCAGATGCTCAGCTTTTGAGCTACTCAGTACAAAAAACAATTAAAACTAAAACAAAATCCAATACAAGACGTAAAATTCAGTAATGCCTAAGAACACAAAAACACTAAAATATGATACAAATCAAGCACATGTATCATTTATCTTACAACTAGTACCATATTAATACTTTTAATATTTTAAAAGTAAAATGTCTATTATATGATGTTTAAATTGCTTAATACTCTTTAGTGATCTTATTGTTGCTGCCCATACCTTGGCAACATGGTGTAGAGAAGTTCTTCTGCTCGCCGTTTCTGTTCGAGATAGTCAGCAGTGCGTTCTTGTACCAGTGCTTCTAGGTTGTACGCATACTGCTCCATGCGAGATAACAGATTATCAAGAAGGTTCGCTGCACTGCCTTCTGTCCTACGTACATGATGCACGCATTCATCATCATCATCATCATCATTTATTAGTTCAGAAACACAGATACAGTATAGTGCGAACATAAAAACATATACTCTGAACAAGACGCAGCAGGCTCATAACAAGCTCTTATGGCGGCCTTTAAGAAAAAAAAACACGCACACAAATACACAAAATATACCAAATGTACAAAATATAAAATACATATCATAAAAGCACATTAAAACACTTGAGAAATTTGGAAAAGTCGACCTTGTGGATTGAGCGCTTGAAATTCGTAGTACAGTGACCATAAGGATGATGACAGATCATCAAATGCGACAGACTTTTGTTGCAAAACTTTGCACGTCTGTCATACGTTGGTGCAGAGTTGCACAACAAATCGCACTCTGTCACTGTCTATGATAGACATGCAACTTGTTGACGATCAGTAAAGTTGCACAACAAAAGTCTGCAACAAGTTGATCATCTGCCATCAGACTAATGACGATGGGAGATGCCGCAGCTTTCAGTTTACCGTAATATTATTGACATCGATTAACGATAGCTGAAAATTATAAAACAACTCATAGGCTATATTTCAGTCATAAAATTCTACACTTTTTGTTGTTCTGTGTTTATTCAGTCTTTCAGTATGCGGTGCCGAGTGTTACATTGTCTCGCCGTAAAGAAAAGTTTATACAGACACGTCATCGCGTAATTAAACTATTCGCGTTGTGCTTTCTGTTTTGTTTGTGTATGTACACTATGTTTTCCTATACGTGTTTGTGATGCAACTAACTTTAGTGAATAAAGATTTATATATTTCAATTTAATCCAGTGCACTGAGCTGCTAAAAACCAAAGAATAAAAATCAACAAAAGCAAAAAAAGTTTATCATGTAAAACATATCTATAACCCATGATAAGAACTATGATTAACTATAATCGACACAACAGCAAACAGTCGTATCTGCTGACAAATGCGCAATAAGACCATCTCACTTGCTGATTCGTTTGAGGGCTGACTTGACGGCGCCGAAGTCGGGACGTTCGTTAGGGTCTTCAGACCAGCAGCGGCGAATTAGTGACGCCAGATGGTCACTGCAACCTTGACTATCCTGCTTCGAGTCCAACAGTGTGGGACGAAACACGGGGCTCATCTGTCCCTCATTCACGTACTGGTATATCTCTGTCGGCCGTCCGCACACAGAATGATAGAACAGTAATATATCCAAGCATCAAGTAGGACAGTTCCTCAGGTTCACGGATGGCGAAATAAGCTGGGTGTCTGGTTGTTTGGGTGGGTAGTGGGTGCCTGGGTGGGTAACTGTTTATTCTCCAAACAATATCGCAAGCCTGAGAAGGCCTAAGAACGTAAAATTTGGCACAAAGGTGGCGTCCAGTACGAGGATGATGCGCACACTTAGATTTTTGAAAAAAGTTTTTAAATTGTGGCAAAATAGGCGTTTTTGGCATATTTTCGGCGGTTTTTTGCAAAACGCCAATTTCCTCCAAAAACACTTGCACAGTGGTGCGACGTATACGCAGGAACAGCGTATACGTGGCACCACCGTGCGAGTGGATTCTTCACACGCTACCTCAGACAGTGCGAAGCACTGAGGAAACTGTGACGATAGTCACCTACTTGTATTTTAACACAGTAGTTGCAAACTTTGAACGTAAATAACGCTAAATATTACAACATAATTCATTGAGGAATTTGCAATAGCTGTCGGCGACAAAGTATAGACCTACTGGAATTTTTTTAGTTTTATTTCGACACAAGATTTTATTATCACTCTTACAGCCGTGTAGCTGAATAGCTGAATATATGAGACAAAAACGATAAAAATACAGACACAATTGAGTGAAAACATCTGAGCAATAAAAACACGTAAACGAAGTAATTATATACTGCATGCGCCTATCTAAACCAATCAATAAACAGTCGGTAAATTTCGGCATCAAATCCTACAATCCGACACATCTGGGTTTACAATTATACATACATAGAATGGGATATAAAACTGAGAACAAGGTCTGCCTAGCAGTGCGCCACCAGCCAATAATAAACCGTACCTTTAGGCGACAGTTGATCCATGTTGCGCACCCAGAAAAGGCCACGGCGGTGTATGACCTCTTGGCAGATAACAGCAAAGCTGTAAACGTCGCCTTTCTGAGTGCCTTCAGGCGGCCGACATGACAGTCGCAGCAGCTCAGGAGCAGTGTATAGCTTCGCTGTGCATATACGTCATGCACAAACTTTAATAGTCAGCTTGTAGTTTACTACACGAGCTCAGAAAAATAGTACAAGTTTTAGCCTACTGAAACAAAAAAGAACGTGGTCACTGGTAGGGTAAAAAATAAAATCTTGTCATACACAGTTTAATAAACTACGAATTACAATGTAAATAAGATTCCTTTAATGCAATTTTTTCGTTGTAAGCTGTAGCAAAAGGCCAAAATAATTTGACGAAGGCCGCATTGAACTTTCTCCTCCCTTCCCTCGCTGTAGGTGAATCGGGACCCCCATCTAACACAATGTGCCTTGGATCCCTAAGAGTCCCCATCCCAAACAGTATCGTGATCCTTTCAGTTGTTTTTACACTGACAGGCAGACAGACAGTTTGACCGACACACCACGCTACAGGATCACTGGTTGCAATAGGTCGCATTAAGCACGTTGTGCATTCGATGCAGCGTAAAATGAGTAGGAAACTGGCCCGAGTGATATGCCTTTAAATTCCGACAACATAGGATACGCCAAACAGTGCCTTGTAGTTCTGAAGTTGTTCTACATCTATATAACTACAGTCGACACACTCCAGTAGGAGTCTACTCGCTTGTAGTGTGTTTTTAATTTACCTCGATAGAAAGCGTACGAATTTTCGGTTTCGGTGAGCTGTTCGCAACGAGACCGAAGTGCGTGGAGGCCGAAATCGGTCACTTTTAGTACGAACCGGCCGTCAACGACGCAATTTGAACTCTTTAGATTGCCATGACTTCGTATTTCAGAACCATGCATGTAGCACATTGCCTATACACAGCATTAGCATTCTCATTATCAGTCAGGTATAATAAATAGATATCTGAAATTTCCAACCATGCGACTGCCAGTAGCCTACAGCCGTGCATGCGACGTAATGATAACCCGACTGACTATCGACTATCGCACAATACGATGTGCAATTAACATACAATTAAAAGCGAACCACACGACATCATAATAAACAAACAAACAGCCGCATCGAAATGTAAGAACAGTCGCCCACGTGATAGATAAACAGAGAGAATCACACTGACTGACAAACTGACAGACGCCCACGTTACTTGATCATCGATCGCAATAGTCAGTCCGCATTTTTACGCATGCACAAAAATAAATAACATGCCTAAATAAAACAAAACCGCTAAAGATAAAAATACAACAACAATTTTAAAACAAATCTCCAAAGACAGCCTCCTCTTTAATATCCTGCACTGCATTACATGTTTAATTTGACGGTTTGTGAACTTTTAAAACATTGAAGAATGCAAATTGTAAGATACAAAATGGACGTACGCGAACCAAGTCTTGTATTAGAGAAAACTTGAAAACGCTGTCGAGTTTAATCTCTTCGTTTTCCAACACGTCCTAAATTGCACAACGAACCGAATTAATTACTGACAATAACAACCGCATATATATGATTCTAAAACATAATCGCATAATGATTCACGCACGCATCTATCACTTTTTTCACACGAAGAAGCAGTAAATTAAAATCTTTAAATATTAGCATCAGCTCAATATTGATGACGATCTCTGTATATCTGACGCGTTGTATTCATCTCCTTTGTGGTTTGCTTAACGACTAACGGCTCCAAGTCAACCGGACCGGACGGCCTGTGCTATTAGCCTAACCCATTAGGGGCCAGCATGCCAGCAGTCACGGTAAAAGCAGAACTCGTCGTTTCTTCCCTGTTGGTCGCCGACTCATTGCACTCACCGGCAAGCATCAATCAATCAATCGAGTACCTACATTATATATCCACCAAATTTCGTGAATATATCTTGCTCGGGGCAGAGATATGCCTAAAAGAACTCGAAACAGGCCCTATACAGCGGTGGAATTCTACTTTCGGTTCCAATTTTGACAACTGTCATCCTTCGGTAATCTTCCTGTGTATCATCTACAAAATTTCAAGAAAATCGCTCAACGCACCGCTGAGTTATTGCGATTCAACTTTTTCTCTACATACCTTTAAACCTACATCGTCAACGGCCCAACGATACAGTGCCGTCATGCAGGCCATCTATAGGCTTAGCTAACCTAGTGATTAGCTAATCCGGATGGCTAGCTAAATACCGAAAAATTACATACCCGCAAGTATAACCACTGCTACTGAACATGCAAATACTTAAGAACTTTTATCTTTTGTATTTTTTACTGTAATCAGTTTTGCGTATTTGTACTCGCGGTGTTGGTTGTGCATGTAATAAGGCAGATGAGATGAGATGATCACGTTACTAAGCAGGCTCCACGTAGCTCCACGTAGCACTGTGGGCTACGGTTCTGCAGAAACTCCACATAATAACCCAGAGTATGCATATTATAGGCCTATAGACGCATTATATTACCTAGATCCGGAAATCCGGACACACGCTCTCTGCTAATACTAACTCGTGGGTCCGCAAGGCTTTACGGTGCCGTATGGTGGACATAAATTCACGTAAAGCGCTGCGGACGACACCTTATCGTGGCGATCTGAATCATCCTTCACGTCATTGATGTCATGATGCCTACAACGCCGTTACCACTAGGCCACGAATCCGATAGAGTCCGCACGCGACAGGTCTCAATAACACTGCGAAATATCTCCATATTTTTATGTCCCGAAGGAAATTACAAAACGTATATGAGTTCGTAAGCTAAGTGAAAATGTCAGTTAACTTTTAACAGGCTAACATTTTACTCGTTACTATTAGGATGGACGTGGTCAGCTTGGCACTGGATTTAATATACGAATTTTAGTTGGCAATTCAATACCTCTCGTGCATTGTGGAGGTTAAAGCACTCTGATTGCCTGTCAGTTGTTGATAGACTAAGTCAAAGCGAAGTAATCACCTGCAGGCTGCCTTTCTGGCAGTACTCTGTAACGAGACATTGATTTGGCGAGTCGATGCACAGACCGATAAAGCGCACTACGTGGTCGTGCTGTAGGTCTCGCATCTATCTCAAATAACACAGTGATGCTCGGTAAAAATCACATCCCAGAACTGCACGTCGTCACTCATTTTTGCAATATTTTATCGACCTACAATGTTTGACGCTAATATACAACAGTATACGCGGTTTTTCTCAAGTTACATTCTGATCAAAGTAAGATCCTCAGACAGTTTTGATGGCCGAAACCACCTTAAAGTTATTTTTTGAAGCTGGTAGCCTACAAAAGTCAAAAGTCTCTAAACTGATTCATGTGGCCTTCAGTTGCACTTAGCGTTTTCTCAGTAGCGTCTTGGCGATACTCAACGCCAATTACGGCGCAGCTATACGAAATAATCAAAACTTCTCCCAGTTATAAAAAAAACCCGTGGTACAAACCTTCTTAAGTTCAAGCAGTATTTTCTTGTTGACGACGAACGTTTGTTCAATGTGTTTGATTGCCACTAACGTTGACTACACACACGGCGCCACACACGAAGCAAATCAAAATCACATTTTCATTCACTACATTTTTCGCATAGGTTTAAGAGAAGCTGCTATCTTAAACTTTCTGTATAGCACCCCTCGGAATTTATTTAAAATAAGGAAACAATAATTACAAAAGTTTGAAATATTTACTTCAAGTTTGGATTAATGGAATTGTTTCTCGATTTTTTATCGGAAACCACGCGAATATTATTGAATATAGAGCCATTATCTATTTCTCTAATAACTAACCCTCAAAACCCTAATAATGACATAATTTATATCGATTCGTGTAAAAGAAATATGGTTGTTGTCATACCTTGTAGAAGCCCGTCTTGGTGAAGATCTGTTTACCACTGACGTCACCAAGTAGCTGACCAATCACAGTGTCCGCCGAGATATTGCTATGAACTGACAACCGCTGCAGCATGTAGCAATTAGTCAATGCAATTTCATTAATTAATTTAACAGCTTTTTGTTAACTTACGAAGTTCCATATTGCTGAACACTGCTGATATAAAACCATTAAAATTGACAATTTTAATTTCAAATACGGCTTAAAACTTTGTTGAATTGAACTTTTCTCTCTCCGTCGCAGATCATTCCTGGGTAACTTAAAAACCTTAAGTTTCTACATCAATACATCAGACTCGAAACTGTAAATTCAAAAGGCGAAATAAATACATCGTGTCTCAAAAAACTTCCCACTTTGTTATTGGCTTTAACTTCAAACCATAACCGCGCATTAGAGGTTTTTTAAATGATATGCGCTATATAAATTCACGTTTTACTTACTTACTTACTTACTAACCGATTCTTAATTTTTTTTCGTTGCTGGAAAGGTTTACTACACAACACAAGCAACATTTTCCACCATACTTTAGTTATGTTTATGCTCTACCTTAGGAATTTAAAATTTCGACTTTTGTAATATTACCACAGACAATACTCAAACATCATATAGTATGTGACAAAAATAAAACATTTTATGGCATATGGCTGTGGATATTAGTATACTGTCTGTCATATAGCAGCTGCTCACGTGTCCATAATTTGTCCGTATGCGTGATCAAAGATGACCCGCCACTCGTCAGCTGCATTCTCAATGATGCTGTTGTCAGTGCCATGCCAAACGCTCAGCGATCATTGCTTCTGTTTGTCAATGTTGTGCACCTGCGCCTTAAAAACTCGCTATCTTGTAGTAAACCAGATCGAGGTCTCAGCTGTTCGACAACCACAGATCTGGTCGAATGAAAGAGATGTTGCCTGCCCGAGAAGTCGTACAGTGCCACGTGGCGCGTGCCCAGTATGCAGGGTGCTGTTAACATTTAGGAGTGTTTACATAAAACAGTTTTGACTTCCCAAGGTAGTGCAGCAATATACTCAAGGTGTGATGTGGAAAATATTACATGACTTACTGGCTCTTTCCAGCAGTAAAATAATTTTGAAAATCGGTTAAGGTTCGACAAAGTTAGAGCCGATTACACAGTGGGAAGTTTTTTTGAGACACAGTGTAGATGCACTGCATAGTTTACGGCTTGCATTTGAATTAATGCTTTCGAACATAAATTTAATCCTTTCTCGCTCGTAGATGACCAGTATAGTACTGCATACTATTCACGTAATATTATTTAATGACTGCAACGGTCGACATTTCTCAACGTTGGGGCAACGTAAATGCCCCAATACATACGCGATTATGTCGGTTGCCGTTGTGTTCAAGTGCATAGGCTTTCCGTCCATCAGACGCATCACCAAACTTTATATCATCCCACCGCACTCTCCAGTTCACTTCGGCCAGCAGCTCTGCTTCTAGACGATAGTGTCTGCGTGTGCATACCACCGGCGTTACGAGTATTTAGTTGTACACTTTATATAGCTGAATTAAAACCATAAGTATGCACCAACATCAAACAATTCATAAATTTTCATTTAGAACTCGTCTGAAAATATTTAAAACACCGAAGTGTTCAAACTTTAAGACTTTTTGAGTCTTAAATTTCATGAACTGTGTGACGAAAACAAAATTCAAAACTGTTTATTTAAAATATTCTGTGTGCATTACATAGCTATTATTAAAATAATCTTTCAACGTTTCTTCTAGGCAACATAATGATATTAACACCTGCAAGAGTGGCGTCTGAGAAATGTTACATGATGTAAAGGCAAACCAAAACGCAACTCAGGCATGTTAGTGAAAAAAAGAATTTATCTACAACGCTATATCCATCTTTACCAAAAATGTTCGAAACTGTTGACTTTAATGTTACGTGAACCACGTAGGCCTAAGTGTGTTGCACAAGTAGGCCTACAGAGTGGCCCAAAACACTATCATTGCATTTTGTTTTATTTTTTTCCAGACTCGTAGCACATTTGAATTTATCATTAACTTCACTAGGTGATGCAGCAACATATTTAAAGTGTGGCGAAAAATATTGTGTGATTATTATTGAAAATTTCTTATTCTTTTTAGCAGTAAAAGAATTTTAAATATTGGTTAAGATCTGACAAAGTTAGAGACAAAAAGAGACCGGTTCTCACTGTTATTGGACCACTCTGTAGTGTATTGCAAATATGTTATTAGTCAACATGTAACGAAATCATCTACGATTATTTCAGAGCGTAGTCCATAAAACATATTAAAACATACAAACACACAGTACACTAAAACCTAGCAAAAAGGCACAAAAAATTAAAATGATTACTACCGTATAAAATAAGCCTGTAGGTCTACTACTACACATCAATAGCTGCAAACCATTGAACACTCTGACTGACACCGAGCAGAGCACGGTCTTGCAAACAAAACGCGAGTTATGCACAATAGTGTTGACAGATAGAAAAGCGAGCTCTAGCAAAATACCTGACATACTGTCACGTCTTGCATAACAAAACATCTTTCTAATACACTTCTGATAAGCAGCTTTAAAATTGAGAGTAATGTAATGTAATGTGAATTTATAGAGCGCGTAGTCATGAAAATCTCGCACGCGCTAAACACTATGGTGCCGACACTGTTGTGCAAATAGAACTGTCTTTAAATGCCGTCGGAAGCAGGCGTCGCTGATTGTCGGGTCTCAGAATGCGACAGGAAGACTGTTCCATGCTGTGGGACCCGCAACAGAAAATTGTCGACTGCCGTATGTGGTCAATCTGTAACGTGGGACCTCCAGTGTGTTCTGTTGAGCAGACCAAAGACGCTACCGTGACACAATAGCGCTGACTGGGATGACATGGTTCGACAAATAGTTCGGTGCACGGGCGTTCAGACACCGATGAACAGTGACGATCAGCTTGAACACGACACGGTCAGGAACGTCCAACCAGTGTAACTCGTCATGTAGCAGCTGCGAGAGACCACGGTCGAACTTACAAGTATTGCTGACGACAGGGGCGGCGGCATTTAACACACGTTGTAGTTTGTCAGTCGTCGTCTTTGGCGCCGCTGCAAGGACTGAGTTGCAGTAATCGATTCGTGTCGATACGAGTGCATGCACAAGTGTTGTCACAGACTGGTTGTCCTGTGACCTCCGGATTCGTCGCATCTGGCGAAGACGATAGAAGCAGCTGGCACTGACGTTAGTCACATGCCGTTCAAGGCTGAGGTCAGAACTATGTCGACGCCGAGCAGGCGGACAAGATCAGAGGCAGCGACAGTATTTTCTCCGAGCTGCAGTACTGGTCGGGTGATGTCTAGCGAGGACAGAGTACGTCTTGAGCCGACCAGCAGCCATTTCAGCCAATTAGTGATAGAGAAATATCTCCAAAGTGCCACGTCATACATACACAGGCAAATAACCTAAATAAAACCAACTTTAAATTCTTGGAACAGCGACGAAATCTGCTAATTAAAACATTAGTACGCACAAAAAGACATTTAATGTCTCTACATATATTATCATCAACATTCAAACTGTCATTTAACACATGACCTAGATATCGAAATTAAGAAACAAAGTTGAGTGCACATCTAGCAAAAGTGAAACTTGGAAAATCATCTGTTATATATCTCTCCTTAATACTTGGCTTGAAGATCATGCAGACTGTCTTTTTCGTGTTACATACAATAACAAGTTCAGTACGCCACTTTTCCAGCAACTTAATAAGTGCCTGCAAAGCAAGCCATGAGGGAGCTAGCAAAACCATATCGTCTGCACATACAAATGAGTTGACGAAAATGCCACCAATATTACACCCAAGCCTACTATTTGAAATGGCTGAAATTAACGGGCGAATAAATCGAATACACAAATAAATGCGGTGAAATAAAATTCCCAAGATACAACCGAAGCTATAGCCGTTTGTGGAAAGTCTTGTTCCATACCGAATGAACCCCAAAACATCTGCCCCCTGGCGTTGTGTTTTATTTTTATTTTGTATTATTTTCAGTGTTGATGTCCTAAGTAAAGACTACCCGGCAGGTTCTAAGCTCGTGCTAAATATTTGCACATCGTACGTTTTCATATAGGGCGCCGCGAGCACGGATATGATAGTATTCCATTAGTGGCATTAGTGCTGTTAGTGGTTTAGTGCGTTATTCCCAATAACAAATCAGTTGTCGCGCCACTTCCGAAATTACTCGACGCGCGCGCGCGTGTGCTATCACTGCAGTTGTGTAAACGTCGTACCAGAATAAACACAAACCTTTTAGCGGCATTTATATGCCTTATCAAACATTTGTATATCCTGTTAATCGGATAACATAGGCCTACTAATCACATTACTCTGTGACTGTTATCTGCATGAGAGTTAGATAAGAAACTAATTTGCTATAACTACTATGCATTTTTACACACATGACTATGTAGAGATGTAGGCCAATCATAGTAATCTACGCCAATAGCAGCGGGACTCCCATGTAATACAATGTTCCCTGCGTCCCCAGAAGTCTCCACCCAAACAGCACCTCGATCCGTTCAGCCGTCTGACAAACACACTGCTACTGGATCATCGGTTGCAATAGGCCGCAATTGAATTGACATTGGTATACGACTGTAGGCTACTACAGCTGTTTTAGCGCCTCTCAAATAGCACTTTTCAAGCATGTATTTAGGATCTATAATTCTGTTTTCAACGTCCGCCGCCTGTAAAGGCGAAAGACGCAATATGTAACCCGGTTGTGATGTCTGTCCTCCTGTCCATCTGTCTGTCTGTAATTGGAATGCATGAAATGCGTCAGCAAAGAGCCTACAGGCCGGGCAGGCTAGCTGCAGTGGCGGCCAGCTGCAGCGGTGCAGCCACTCGCCACGCCCCCTGACGTCACAAGCTATTATTAGCTCACGCCTCGCGGACGCAAACCTTTCCGACAACCGGCATCTAGTTTAACTCTTTGGTTGTTGCAGTATATCGTTGACTAGTGTATTGACCAGTCGGTCGACTCGGGCTTGATTCGTAAGCCTGCAGTGGCATAACGAGATTTTGATTAATTCACAGTTTGACTGATTGAAGCTGAAAGCCGAGAATACGAACCTGTATGCTAGTAATGCGACGACAAGCACAAGCACCAGCAAGAACCCGAGTACAGATGTTATGATCGCATATACAGGCAGCTCTTCTGCACACCAGACGTAACAAATAATAATATTTGCTGTGTATATATGCAGAAGTTTAAAGACACCACTTGTGGGCGTTAAAATGGAGTTTGAAAAATCACTAGTACTGAAATGATATGGAGTTAAACCTCATGAGGAAATGGAGTTCCTGTTTCCTATTCGTCGGTAATTACATTCCAACTATATTGAGTGCGTCCTAATTTCGCACTTAGTTTGGCGTAAAAAACTCAAATGATAAAGTAAACTGTGACATGGAGAAAACACCGCAGTGGTAACATAATCCAGAGTGTGACAGAGAGACAGACGGAGTCACGGAATGGCTATGCTGCTGCAGTATCACTGTCAAACTAGAAATTGTATAACACCGACAAATTGGATTGGAGAGCTGTTCCACATGCAAAACAGCGAGACAGACTGAGAGTTACCGTAGTGTTTTACAGATACCGAATTTCAACGCCAACGAAAAGCATTCTGCTACATATGGCGCTTACTAAGGGTTACTTACTTCCTAACTTCCTTACTATGTGACGGTTTAAACAGCTAACAACTGTGATATCCATTATATCCATTACGTAGCGGTCCTGGGCAGGCTGTTTGCCCACCATGGAGGTGCCTAGGCCAACTCGAAGCCTTCCATCGTTAGACGGTCGATAAATGAGGACCAACTTCGGCTGGGAAGGCAAAGGCAGGCATGGTTCATTCCATTCGTGGATAAACGCGTATGTGACAGGTAAAACTGTGTAATTCCTTGACAACGCGTGCCATACCTGAGCGCTTCTGAGCTATATGAAGCGTTCTCTACCTTTACCTTTAACGAATCACGGAATGCACTAATATTGCGATTTTGAAAGCCACAAGACATGAACTCGAAATCTGCAGTTGCATCATACCATATCATATAACCGCGCTACTATCACTGCCATACACGTCTCGGTTCGATAACGACCTTGAAGGCATCCTCGACCGTCGAATCCACAACGTGGTACATCGGGTGGAGGCAGCGTTCGACCTCCACCCCAGTGGATTGGAGGCAGCACCGCCGGCACGAAACGTCCACTTGCGCCGATATAGTCCGCCACCAACTACATGTACATATCCAATGATACTGTATAGTATGTCCAGTGCATCATCAAGACCATGGCACTTAACAACCGAGATTTTAGGGTTAGAATTTGGTACAAAAACTGCTATTGAACTTGGATACATTTCACTGTCTTTTATTTTTATATATTTTACTTTTGATATTTTATTTGCTGTATAAGTTGCGTAAGTCATCAGCCACGATAAAACATTGTGAAAAAAAGAATGCCATTGAAACAGTCTCTAAAGTCGTGTTTAATTAAGAGCGCTTGCGAGTGCGCAGTAGTGTACCCAGTATAGGCCTACGTGCTTGCTGCAAGCCCACATGAGACAGTTTGTGGCAGAGACTAGCACTGCAGACTGCAGTGTCACTGTTGCAAGCTGTCCGCTATCAAATGGTTGGTTGGTGAGTGCTATTGCAAGCGACCAAAGTCATTGTGTCCGCATTCTTTTGTGTTCAAGACTCATTCATTCATTCACCGATCGAGGGTTGGCAACAGCTGATGACCATTTCCTTGTGCAGCGTCTACAGTAGTTTTTATCGGTTGTCATTTTCTTTAATTGCTAGTATCTCCCTGTCCACTGCTTGATGTCGTTTAGCTACTGTGAAGCTCAGCTACCATTTGTTTTATTATACCAGTGTGTATTTTGATGTTTGTACTATCGCTATAGTTCTGTATGATCCTAGAAATTCGAAGCAGTTTATTTTTTATTACCTCTATATTTAGCATTACATTGACGATGGTGTAGACAGTGACAGCAAAGTCTCTAGTGATGCACTTACCTGAAATTGTCCGGTTTCTGGATTCATGTCGAGTAGCGAGTAGTCACCGTTACGGTCGCCGTTGGCATTGATACTCACCGTTCCAGTAATACCTGTAATTGATATGGTTGTAATCGGAAATACGCGATTATTATGCGACCCTTCGTTTAGAAAACCGCTTTATGCATTGCATCATTTTGTCTGTCCGTCAGTGTATATGCTCTTTGTCAAAATTCAAAGAATTTCCACATTTTGATCTCTAAGCCAGGGGCGTCATTTAGGGGTGCTGAGGTCTGTAGACCCCTCCCCAAGAATTGTGAAGTGAAAAACAAAATTCAGTATACATGTATTCAGTTAGCCATGTCGGATCCTTCTGAATAAAAGGCTTATGTACACTCTATAGATTATTTGGTGATTTTGATTTGGGTGACTAAGTGGCTCAGAGGTTAGCGTTGCGGCTTGCAGCCCGAGAGGTTCGACGCTCTCCTGTGCTCCAGTTGCCCAGTGAGGCGTAACGGTTTGGGCAGCTAACAACTATGACTACTGTCACGTAGCGGTCTTGGACAGACTGGTCACTCACCGTCGTGGTGCCTGGGCTAACTCAACCTTTCATCATTCCGGAGTCGGTATAAAATGAGGACCAACTTCGGCTGGGAATGCAAAGGTCCATTCTGTTCGTGGATAAACGCGTGGATGTGCAGGTAAAACTGTGAAATCTCTCTCAACGCATGCCCTGCCTGAGTGCTTTTGCAGTGAAGTTCCTTCACTAAAGAGTGCTATGGGCCAGATGACGTAATAATGACGTAAAAGAAAGCAAAACACGACGAGACCTTGGAAGGTGCGGTTCCACATGCGACTGGTAACCTCCGAACCGTTGGTTGGATCAAATCCATCTCGGAGAGTCTCGATAGCAGCGTGAGAATACAACAGTACCGCATCGTAGAACGCACCCACGAAGCTGTTTACCTGCAAGTCAAATTAAATAGTCACGGCGTCGCTTCGTTATGATTTATCATATACACACAGCCGGTTTAGACGAGACATATTGAAGCTCAGGACTAATTGGCAGCAGTACAGGAGTGATCCTATTTGCCATTTGAAGACTTTTTATGCCAGGATTGCCGGTGGGTGCAGAGTTGTCCGTGGGTCCATTT
>Ga0126335_1000667_pt1 | contig 17171 bp, 11 predicted proteins | sample OlaspJWI45metaG_FD_108409 | JGI IMG/M metagenome (GOLD analysis project Ga0126335, IMG submission 108409) | Marine gutless worms symbiont microbial communities from Oahu, Hawaii - Olavius sp. 1 OAHU.JWI-45 metaG | ecosystem: Host-associated > Annelida > Digestive system > Unclassified | place... | reverse complement strand
TTGTCTATTGTAACAATATCCCTATCTCTTATGGCCGCAATTTGTAATGCAAATTCGAGGGCCCAAACCCCATTCGGGAGAAAGGGGAGGGCGTAGGGTGTCAGCGATGGTGTTATTCGATAAACAATGGTTGGTTCGTGCGGAAAAACCGAAAACCGAAACCGATATCGCGATATTTTGAAAAACCGATACCGAAATTGATACCGACTTTTGAAAAAACCGACCAAAAAACGAAAACCGATACCGACTTAAAAAACCGATACCGACCCAGCTCTACAAAGACACTTTTCGAATTCAAGATGAGTGGCGCACAGTGGCAGATCTAAGAAAATGGGAAGCTGCAGCCCAGCCAGCCTTGAACAGTAATGGTGTTCGTCGTAATTGGAACCTGATAATAATATGCATTCTGTTGCTTTTTGCAGACAGAAATCACATTTTTATTCAGAAGTAGAAAAGTTCACGCGAAAAAACCCCACATATAAAACGTTAATGTACATAATTTTTTGCCAAAAATTAACTGCCAAGCATGTCCACATCCCAGTATTTTTGTCATTTTTTGTATCCGAGAAAGGAGTCTCAGAGGAGGAGAACAGACTGCACAGTATTTTACACAAATACATCGAAGTAAATGTGGTTACATATTTAATAGAAGACAAAGTTTTAGTTATTCTATGCATGTTTGTTTACTTTTCGAATGCGAATGTTATTCATTTATTTAAAGTAAGAAATAACGACAATTTTCGCAGAGTAAAATATTATACGGTTGTAGTATCGTCATATGTTTTTTTGCACAGATACAATGGCAGTTGTATGTGTGCAAAATTATATAGCATTGTGTATTCTATGCTGCTCTGAGAACAGTAATATCTGTGAGCGGGCATTTTGGACTATAGAAAACATGTCTACAATTGTGATTTAGAAGCAAAGGTGAAAAAAAGTGAAAGTGTGAAAAATATTACTCCATAACTGTTACACATAGCCTTAATTTGCACTTACCTTCTGCTAAAAAGCTGAAGTGCATTTTATACATTGTTATTTTTAATTTATTTGTATTTTCACATGTTTGCATTTTTGGATTTTATTTGGACACATTGTTGATCTCAGCCAAACGCCAGGCGATGGTAAAATGCGTAATGCGGACAATTTTTTGTAAAGGTAATTTGCATGATTTTTCTGCTTAATTTTATGCAGAATTAAGGGTGAATTGCAGAATACTGTAATCCGAAAATTGAACACCGTTTGTGTAGCTTATTATTACTTTTACTTTTTAGCTTGTTCATTATATATATTTGTATACATACATGCAGAATTGGCCCAAACATTTCCGGTGCAATATTATTGAGGTGCGATATTACTCAACCGAGTTGGCACCCATCCGGAAAAAGAAGATAAACAAGCAAATACATGTGTGTGTCATTTAGGGCCGATTGCCCCATCGCAGTTCAGCGTTAAACTCGGATCAAATGGCCGCCGTGAACTGGTGCATGGCGATTGCACATTGCACCATTTTAAAATAAACTCGCTCAGCCTTGAATTCGAGTTTAAACCTGAATCGCCGATTTTGAGCGATCAAATGATGAACTTTGCTTTCACAAAATTTACAAAATGGCGGTCGTGCACATAATTACGTGATATTTCTTGAATTTTTGATAATGACAAACAACCAGACAATGAGAAGTAAAAGAACGAGTAGAGCCACTCACGAAATATGATTCCGTCTCTCAAAGCTGACTGTTCACCATCTACTGTCAGACATATGTCAGACACTTCATTGGCCGTCCTTTCGCAACATTATATGATCTGTATACTGCAAAAATCATGGGAAATCGCTACAGTTATAAATGACACTTCAATGGTGTCCTTCACACCCTGCGGCCTGCAGGCCGGCACTTACCAGCGACCGCCCGCAATGTCTTATTTTTGCCTTTTGATCACCAAATCTGAATATTGTGATTATTTTAGGTTATAAATGAAATACTAAGTCGATATTTTAACAAATGTGTTACTAGTATATAGCGATTTTAAAGTGCAGTTATTTCGTACTTATTACACACATGATGACGTGGCCATGATGTATAACAGCATGTTGAAATTAAAACACGCATGATAAACGGAATCTGTTTGGTAGCAGGTAGCATCGCCTGTGAATTCATCGGCTTGCTTCTTTGTTTATTTACTTCGCTATATGTAGGCCTAATCAACAGATGTGTTCATTCAGCCAATAGAAGTTCCTGAAACTAGCTGACCTACATAGGTCACGGGTTAAACTCAAGTTTAGTAGAACTTGTTCATAAATTTGTGGTCCAACCCAAATTCGTTAAACTCGAAGTTGAACTCGTTCTAGCAGTTGAACGAGTTTTATTGATCCCAAGTTTGAATCATGATGGTGCAATCAGCCCTTAAGCAGTCATGTAGAATGTAGATGCAGTCACTAACAGTTGTTGGTTAACTAATGAAAGCCTTAAATAAATTAAACAAACATTTAATGACAGGACACAAATTTTAAGGCATAACACAGGAGATAGATAATTGCAGATGTAACAAGCATCATATGCAGTCAGTGATGTCAAAAATAGATATATTTTGCAAACTATGACTGCAACTTCAGTTATTTCCATAATTTAAAAAATGGACTTAGTCAAGCACTAACAATTGCAAAAGTTCTAATTAACATAATACTTGCTCCTATAGTATGAAAGTTGTCAAAAGCAACATAGCATGATACAAAAATATACAACAAAAGACAGGTCAAACTAAACGGTAGAGCGCATTTATCTGTTATGTCACCAAAGTGCAGAATGCGGAAAATTGACAACGGGTAAAATGCAGAATGATTCTACAGAAAAATTCCGCAAATTAGGTGTTGCAAATTTTCCACATTCTGCATTTTATCACTGCCCCCAGACACCAACTTTCACTTCGAAACCATGCTTACAGGTCTCATGCCTCACGTGGTGTGTCTGTGTCTAGACAATCTTTCGTAAATTAGATGGCTTGGCATTTTTTCATTGTTGTCTCCCTATTTATTTTTTCATTGTGTATTTGTTATTTTATATTCGTGTTCAGGAACTTCAAGCAGTTTAATTTGTATAGTCATGGCAGAGAGTCTTCGTGAGTTTGAGGAGCAGTTACAGCAGGAAGCACTTGAAAGCACAAGTGAAGAAGTTCAGTTGACTGCCAATGAATACACAGTCGGTGGAACTCTTGTTCGCAAAGATCCCGATGGGACAATGTATGAATTTGATCCCAAGAAACATGCTTGGTTTCCTAAGGTTCGTTTTGTGTGCAAAATGGTGTTAATTATAGTAATTAATGTTTTGTATTTATGAATGCATCACCTAGATAGGCGTCGGAAGCATCATGTTTTTTGTCAATGCATGATTCTGTGTGTTGCATTATTTCAAATGGTAATAAATAATTGCCTCTGCAGCCAAAATGCAGTTAACTCTCACTAATGGCAATTGTGCATTGCCATTGAGACAGATTTTTCCAGTCTTAACATGTGGTAGTTCATTGCTGTGTATTAGTTAATACAGCAGCAAAAATACTGCTCTTGGACTGGGGCTTTTTAAAGAACTGTACCAAGACAGGTTCAACCAAGTCCGGTGTGAAACCAATTCTCGGACGTGTTCTAAGCCTAAAGTGTATAGATGCAAATTACAGTTTTGGTACTTGAATATCTGTTTTTCTATGTTATCTCTTCCTCTTAGAGCAGTAATTCTTGTGAATTGTTTGCAGATTGATGCCGATTTCATTGCACAATATCAGATGAACTATGGCTGTGGAGAGAATGCAGACACTTCTGCACAATATAGCGACGAGTACTGGTCTAATCCACCGTCTGATATTAACTCGGAGGAGTACCGCATCTGGTATGAAAGATACTGTAGCTATTTTTATCCACAAACTGCTTCAGAAACGAATATAGCCAGTTTGTCTGCGGATACTAATGAAACTGTTGGACTAAATGCATTGTTGGGAAGCATTGATTCCACGGTCAGTTCGACAACTCTATCGGCAACAGATAAGGAGAAGTCCGCAGACAACTCAAATAATATTGGCGCTGGAAATGCTGTGGGAAAGAAGAGAAAGAAGGCAAAGAAAGATAGCGCCGTCAATCCGCAACCTGCTGAACCTCCTGGTGAGTTGCTGTTTTAAGCGAATTATACATACGTTGTAAGTTTTTATAACTCTACTAATTGTCAGAATTCTTCTTTTCATATAGGGTTTTTAATGACTGGAATAAGCTTCCAGCTTCTATTGTCAATCTTTTACAGTTTGCCTTCACTTAAGAAAATTATTCTCTCATCTTTGTGACTTAACGATATCCATCTTGTTGAACTTCTGGGGCCAGATTTATGAAAATTCCTAGGAAGAACATAAGCAAAAGTTGTGCAAAATTTAGGACAACCCTCTAGGTGACTTAGAAAAACCTCAGATACGTGAATAAGGTTAATAATTTTTGATACTGCTTTCCAAAATTACAAAAAGAATCAGGTTGTACTAAAAGTAATAATCTTATGCATATTACAATGCTTAACATCAACTAATTCAAGCAGAACATATTTAAAAACAATAATGATCTGTCAACACACTCAGTGCCATCTGGTGAATGACGATATAATAATGTCAGCCGTTCACCACTTTGTAAGTTTAAAATAAATAAAAGCAAGTATTTCCAACATGGCTGCAACATTTACATAACATACGTTTGCAAATATTGCGTCGATAAAATGAAAAAGGCGAGTGTGTTCGTTGATTGGTTGTTTGATCATTAAGGGCATAGAGGCTACGGCCTGCACCTTTGTCTATACTCCATTTGCTTCGTTTTGTAACTGTGAAATCTAGAGAAGTTAGGAATTCCTAAGATAACTTTCGAAAATCAACCTAGGAAAAACTTATGCAAAACTTAGGAATTCCTTAGTTCTTCCTAAGTTCAACCTAGGCCAAAGTTAGATGATATTTAGGAAGCAGTTAGGTGAAACTTAGGCTGCCTTTTTCCTAGGATTTTTTGTAAATCGGGCTCCCGGTCCCTAGAGCTGAATGACCAGGTTTTTGTTTGTATTTAATTACTTTTATTTGCATTGTCTGTACTCCGTAGTAGCACTGCAGTCAGATACCTGGATAGGCTCATCTCTTAAATGATCCATTATAATTATGTGTTGAGTGGGACGTTCTTACAGTATACTCATAGTGACATCTACAGACTAATCGAGTGAATGTTGTATGCTGTTTCTCAGCATGGTTTGAAGTAGAGGGTGAGAAGAACAGCAACGTCTATGTGACCGGTCTACCGGAAGACGTCACTCTGGAAGAGTTCAAAGAATTCATGACCAAAGTCGGCGTCATTGCGTATGACCCAATCTATCGCAGACCTAAAGTCAAGCTGTATACAAATCCAGATGGATCATTCAAAGGCGACGGACGCTGTTGCTACATCAAAGTACAAATGATGTCTTTGATATTTGTACAGATGTGTGAAGTCTCAGTTAATTAGTTCTTTAGGTAAACTCTGATTATTTTTTACCAGCGTTTAAATCTCGCTTCAAAAAGTATTTGTTACGAGCATATTAACTGACAGGCAAGTAACAAATGGATGAGTGCAACAGAATTGGTCTTTTTATTGTCAACTGTAATAAATTGTCTGCCATATAAGCAATACAGATTAATTGATATGCAGTGCTTTTCTTGTGAAATGGATCAGTCGGTATACCTTAACCAATGTGAAATGTGTATTTTCCATTTAGCATATAGTGTTACTATAAAGCAATAAGCAGACCTTTAACTTACTTGAGTTTGTGTGCTGTTTCCTTTCCTTGATGGATATTGTAAAAGGTTCTGTGGTATTTTATTTCTTGTTTTGTGTGTTCTCTAAGGCCCTTTATGTGAGTTAAATATTGTAACTTTTGGTACTGTTACATGTTTTATTGTACTCAGTTTTGTGGTCTGTGTTGTCTGTCCGTGCGTCTCGCATGCAAATATCTACGAAACTAAGCGAGGTAGAAGTATGGTTACTAGGAAACTTGAATCTAGGCTCCAGAAGCATGACCTCTATGTGAAAATCAAATTGGGTGTAACTGGGTGGAAACTTCGCCCAGAATGTACTTCCTATTGCAAATCAGAATGCAGATTCTTAAGTGGGGACTCCAGGAGATCTCTGTAAAATGTATACTGTGGTTATGCATGTACATCGCAACGTAGTGCCGGGGCCTATGAGATTGCCGTCGGCGCAGCTGTAAGGCGGCACCACACTAGGCACCGTGGCGGGACAGCTATTATCCACAACGGATGATACCTTGTTTGAGTTAAATAGCATGAGTTTGGGTGCATTTTTCTATTTTCCTCGGTTTTGGTGGTCACACCAGTGCAGTTGATTGTCTGGAAAGACTCATCTTTGAAGTGACATACTATACGTTGAGTGTGATGTAAAACCTAACTTATTTGTTTACCGACTGTATCTGTGTTCTGATCAGCCTGAGTCCATAGATCTTGCATTGCAAATACTCGATGGTGCTGAGATACGTGGACATGTGGTGTCAGTGGAACACGCTAAGTTTGAGTTGAAAGGACAGTATGATCCGTCCAAGAAACGACGGAAGCTGACAAAACAAGAAAGGAAGAAATTCCGTGAGAAACAAGACAAGTAAATGAGCTCAGTTCCTTTCTCTCTGATGTTTAGTGAGAATGTAATCAACTGTTGGTTCAGCTTATTCACTGAGATGTACAGTATTCCCCTGTGGGGGATGTGAGTGAGTAGAGGCTTAACGTCCCACTCGACACTTTATAGGTCATTTCGGGGACGATTCTTACAGGACAGATGACCCAACCAGCAGCGTCAGAGCACTGAAGGAAGCCAGTTGGCCGCTGAGATAGGCTTCAGTCCCACCAGAACCACTCCACTGTGTTACTGTATGAACTGTAGGCAACCACCTCTAGGCTAATCACAGCGTAAGTGTCCCAGTGTGACAAAAACCCAATCTGCTCGACCTATAAGCTGCCTAGAACATAGCACAAGAGTATTGCACTGTACTATAGTAACTAGAGCAGCTGTGTTAAGATTTCCTCTTTCACTCCAGTCCATCATCAGTAATCAGATGAGGCCATGGAGCAGTGGGAATGCCCTGGGTTTGTGTGTTGGGTAACGGGATGATAAGATCACAGTCTGTATTAGTCAAGTAGACCAAAGTAAATAAACAGCTACCTAAAGTAATCTAGTGATGGCTACATCATATGCTAAAGAGTAGGCTAATAGCACTAGAATCAATACTTTTTAATGGTATTTATGTTGTTATTGACAATACTACATCTTTGCAGAATATTGGGATGGCAGCCTGAAAAATCACTTGACTCCCGTCCACGTCATGAGCGAGTAGTCATCATTAAACACGCCTTTCTGCCTGAAGAGTTTGAGGTAAGTTTGCTGAATCTAAGTGATGGTTATGAGCTATAGTAGGAAGAGCGGTCGTAGCAGTACTAGCATCAGTTGTAACAGTAATAGTAACAGTCTAGAAGTACAGAAGTACTTGTGTAGTAATAGCAGTAAGGGAAGAATTACTGTGCTTGCCTGCTGTTCACTAATCACGACGCGTGACATACAACATTAAATTGATGTGAGAAATTGATTGACGTACAAACCAAACTGGACCGAGTTGAAAATTACATTCACCTAACATGACAGCAAGAGTTATTACTAAGCCAAGGCAGTATGATTGTGATTGTGGAATTTTTGCTTTGTTTTGGTCCAGGAAATATTTGTAGTTTCTTCAAGCCGTCAACACTGATAGTTCGATAACTGGTTGCCTGTGTGGTGGTGTGAATGTTGTGATTGCAGAAAGATCCAAAGCAGATGAACGAGATCAGTGCAGACTTCCGGGAGGAATGTAAGAAATATGGTGACGTGCGGAAAGTGACGGTTTATGACGTACGTTTTTCTCGTATGTACAAAACTGCAGTCACAACACACAGGAGTTCTATCTTTTCTGTATTTTAACTATCTCATAAATAACTAACTTTGTAGATGAAAATGTTTTGTAATTCCTTACTTTTTATATGAGGCTGTAAAGTGTACTGGTATTTGTTTACTTTACAAATGATACAACATCACCTCTTCAGCTACAAACCCTTTGTCTTGTAGACAACATCTCTCCTCTGAGCATTTTTGCCTCTGACTTGTCGCTTTGCTGATGGACCATTTGAAGGGGGATTGTCTTAACTGCTGTCTGCTGTACTGTTGTACTAAAATTGCCCTCGGTAGTAAACAGGCTTGGAGTTGTCAAGACTTGAGTCTTAGTCTTGAGATGTGTCAAACTGAGTTTTTAAAGTCTCGGTCTTGAATAAATGGGTCTTGAATCCAAATCTGGTAGTATACACTCTCACAAACAGATCGTACATGTGAACCAGTGAAGGTTATTTCGGGTTAGGTTTCCTGTGTGTTTCAGCATGTTTCAAGTACAAGCGTCATTTTTAATTCCAGGTTGTTTGTAATTCCGTTTTTTCTGTCATTAGCAAGGCACTCGAATGCCTGTAAGACTCATCTCCAAAGTGACCTGTTATGTGTCAAGTGGAACACAAAACTTTACTTACTTACTTTGTGTTATGGCAGCGACACCCGGACGGCATCATTACAGTGACATTCCGTCAGCCAGAGGAAGCCGACGTCTGCATTGCTGCAGTACATCGACGATGGTTCGATGGCCGGACACTTGAAGCCGAGGCCTGGGACGGCCGGACCAAGTACACTGTCAAGGAGTCCATGGAAGAGATGGAACAGCGGCTCAGCAAATGGCACTCGTACATCGAGGGAGACTCGGGCAAGATAGAAGGAAACGGCAACTCTGGAGGACAGAGTCAAGCAAGCGCAAAAGCAGCGTCTGATAGAATAGCTGATACAAGTAACTCTGCTCTGAAGTCTGAAGACTCTGCTCTGAAGTCTGAAGACTCTGCTCTGAAGTCTGAAGACTCTGCTGTGAATAACAGTTCGAGTGATGTGAATGCAGTTTGACAGCTATCAACTGACTGCTTTTTGTTGATGGCTGACAGCAAATCGGTTTGTTATAGTGGAGTGTGGAGACATGAATAGGTTTAGAATCTGCCGTCACATTCGTGACTGGATGTGCGTCTCCATCAATTTTGCATTTCCTGCAATGAGGCAGCTGTCATTTTGTCTCATAAGTATGATACTTTGTTACACTCAAGGTGACCTCTCGGGGGTGTCTACAGGCATACCCGGTGGCGCAAATTGCCTGACCAAAATCCTTAGGGGACAAAGTGTGGCGGCAGGGGGGCAAATGCTGCAACTGTTCTCAGCAGACCTCAAGCGTGGAGAGCCGAGAACATCGAGAAGAAAGGAAGGAAGAGAAAGGCAGGGGCGTCATTTGTGAGTGGACAGAGGAGGGCATCTACCCCCTCAAAAAAGTACGATATGTTCGAGCAAGCGGTCTCCCCCAAGGCCAGGGTGGGTTAGTTGAAGCCGTAGAAGCAAAAAAATTCTACTCGCATAACTTTTTTGTCCTCCCATTTTTTGGCACACAGGTACATAGGCGAGCTGTAAGCTTTTTAGGTTGCATCGAATGCATGAGATGCTGACTGTTTTACCAAAGTTTGTGGTGTCTGTCAGTCTGTCTGTCACGCAGCTTAAATTGGCAGCGGCACATAGTACGCCGTGTGTGCATGTGCTGGTTGATGATATGACGTTCCATGACTGAGGTTGGGTGTATGCATTCTTTGCCAAATGCCTTTGGCATCTTGCTCATTATCGCTTAGGGGCTCCTCTGAGCTTTCCCTCGTACCCCACTGATAAATCCAGGCCCAGCTGGTTGATGATATGACGTTCTATAACTAAGGTTGGGTGTATGCTGCGGGGTCGAGAAAATAAAGTTGTGGACTGTTCCTGAGCTGCTCGCCTGTCTGCTGTCTGATTTATTAACGCGTTCGCGGCAGTTCCGCCACGATATCGGACGCTGAAACTGCGCTGTGCCTGGCGAGTCTGCAGGCCAACCAAGTGACGTTTTCTAACCTTACTGCACACGTCGGTCGAGTCGTACTTTTGCAAAGTACATGTACTTGTTAAACAGTACGACAGTGCTTTGTGAACTGTATGGAATTGCTGCACTAGTAGGCCTATATGGCTAGTAATGTACTGGAAAAATGAGGGAACTCCAGTCCATATTGCCTTCTGGGTGGTTACTGATATCCTGCTCACTTAGTAAGCGTTGTTTGCTGTGGTCTCCAGATCACAGTTGGTGTTGTTTTATCACCTCGTGGAGTGACTGCGTCTCGCGCCATTGTATTTTGACAGTGAACACGTGTTGACTGACTGTTAATGTGCGAAAGACATAGGTTCTGTCCTGTCCGGAAGTGATTATTGTAGACGCAGTGTAATGAGGCAGTCCGAAACTTCTTAATTATTTTAGGCGGCTTTGAAATAGTCAGAGTATGCATTAAATGTAGAGGACACTTCATATAGCGGTGACCGCCGGTGAGGCAACCGCATCACAGAAGTGCTCAGATATGGCACACCATGTCACGGGATCACACAGTTTTGCTTGCCACCCACGTGTTTGTCCACAGATTGAATTAACCATCCCAGCCTTTGCCTTCCCAGCCGAAGCTGGTCCTCATTAACTGCCTCCGGACTCGGAGGTATGTGAGGCTGAGTCAACCTAGTTGGCGGGTTACATACGTACCTACCTAGATGTTTTAAATTTAACCACCCGCTGCTGACGGTCACCCATCCACGTAGTAACTCGGGCCTGGCGTTGATTAACTTCGTTGCCCCCCGCGTGGGCTAGAATAGATCCACTCATTTTCATGGCCAGATGCAACAGGCGACTAAACCAGACACCCACCCCGCAACCTATGTGCATGGCCTCATCTGATCAGTGATTAGTGATGATGGTCTGGGGTAAACACGGAAATTAACACAGCTGCTCTAGTTACTATAGTAGTATGCAATACTCTTGTTGTACGATGTTCTAGGCAGCTTATAGGTCGAGCAGATTGGGGTCTTATCACACTAGGACCCTTACGCTGTGATTAGCCTAGCTAGCGGTTGCCTACTCAGTGGCCAACTGGCTTACTTCAGTGCTTTGACGCTGCTGGTTGAATCATCTGACCTGTAAAAATCGTCCCTGAAATGACCTATAAAGTGTCGAGTGGGACGTTAAACCTCTGTTTACTCACCCACTTCGTTGCCCTGACGTGTACTAACCCACTATGTCAGACTAACAGTCTAAATGTGGTAGTTACAATAAACGTTCAGTTATGACGAAACTACACGTATTCAGAAAAAACACAAGCAAACGAAATTGTGGAAACTCAAGAGCTTTATTTCCAAAACAACAATAATCATGCCAAAAATATTGCACACCGTCAACGTACAGGGACTGATATGCTAGCTGATAACAGAATATGTACAGAATAACAAGACACGACTAGAAAACTAGCACCACGTGTGACGTTGTAGCAGCACAAATGCACTGAAACGATAAGATATTGTCCGTTGTGGGACGCGGCGATAGCTGGCTCGCCACGGTGCCCAGTGTGGTGCCGTCTTTCCTGTAGTTTGTCGGAGAAAGCGACCCGGAAACCCTGAATGGCGCAACCGTCCTTCCGACCGCGAATTTGATGGCAGATGCTGAATCAGGAAGCCCGGATTTTTATTCGAGTTTCCTAGTAACCATATGTACAGTCTACCTCGCTTAGTTTCGGAGATATTCGCGTGTGACGGACAATGCGGACTATAGCTAGCCCCCCCCCCCCACTTTGTGGCGGGTTAGCTAACGATGAAACCAAAACAATTCCTATAGCCTACTGATTACTGATTTAGATTGAGAATTCGTGACTACAGGTTTCAAAATTCGTTAAAATTCACAAATTTTACTAAATTCGCTGAACTGTTGACTGGACAGTCAGTGTTGACTGTAATTGTAAGTCACTACTGTTGAGTTTAACACAATATAGTAACAGTCAGTGGCGGATCCGGGGGGGGTGCGGCCCCCGCCTATTTTTGGCAAAGTCAGTTTTATTTTTTACATTGTATATACAATGTCTGGAAAAATATTTTTGAAATTGAATTTGGATTTTATAGTGGCCGAAATCCGAGGAGTTTTTGGAAGTATGGGGATGTATGCGTGTGTGTGTGAATCGAAATTGTGGCCGCTACTGTTTTTTGTTCTGTAAAGGCCCAATTTTGAATGATATCCGAGGCCATTCTGATGTCAAAAATGTATGCCAGATTGCATAAAATCGCATCTAATTTAAAAAAAAAATTTCTGGGGAGGCCTTCCGCCGGCGCTCGCGCCTTCGGTGCTCGGTTCGGGGCTTCACCCCCTTACCGCCCCCCCCCCTTTCCAAAATTCCTGGATCCGCCCCTGGCAGTGTATAAACTGTAAATGATAATAGCATCGACGGCGAAGTACTTGACTACACGACTTAGTTTTGCGTGCATTTTTCTGCATGAAAAGTTCGTAAATGATGTCTGAGCTTACTGAACTAATTTTATTTTTAAAATTCATGAATTTCAGGAATTTTTAAAATTCATAAAATTCGAATTCTCAATCTATGGTCCACATGTATATTCTTGAGTGACTTAGTCAAGAAAACGGGACCATAGTAACATTTTGAAGTCGATTAAATATTTTATTTATTTATTTTTAACGATCATTGTACAGTATACTGTATATACGATAAAAAGAAATATATGAATATTAGTATCTGAAACTTTTGGTACAAGAAATATCTATTAAACATCCATTCGTTAAAGCGTCGTTTCCACGCATATAGAAACTGCTTTAGTGTAATGAGGTCCACATTAAGTGATTATTCTCAAGCTCTGTATCAGTTATTGCTAATACTGAGTTGCATATTTAGTGAAGTTATTAAAAAGATATAGCAGTTTTTGACTTGCATTGCATTTTAGAATGACACCATGTGAGCCTGGCAGAATTACAAAAAACATGCAAGAAATGCAGGCTACTGTACAATGTACATACTGTGATACTCAGGCTCACGTACATAAAATTACTGAAGAGCAAGAATAACATACTTGTAATCACATTTCAGCAACTTTCTTGGGGCAATCCCCTCGAACCCCCTACTTGCAAGAAGCTCCAGAATCCCTCCGGTAATAAGCATAGGCCTACTAATACGGCTGAGCGAGATCTGAATGAAAGATCATACATTGAGCGTATATGCTAACATAACGCAAACAGAGCTGGTTTGGGGCACAGTCGAACGTCGACCTTATCCGGTGGACCAGCGCCAATCGACGAAGACAATTAACTGGCTTTGTACGATTGGATTTGACCTCCGGCGACGCAACCTAGGCCTGAGCGAGTTCATGACTGTTCATGTTCAAATTAACTCGTGTTGACATATATGTCCGCCAGAGGACGCGCAACGCCAACAGATGATGATGATGATGAATTATATTGCTAAAAACGGCGGAAATTAGAATGTCAGAATTGCTGATAACAGTGTGGATTGGCAAGGGATTCTACAGGGTGGGCCAAATTAAATGGGGCTACTCACTGCAATAGCTTGTAATTCTAGATATAATGTTCAAATCTAAACCATTTTCGGCACACTTCAACATCTTGTCGTTCTTAGTCATACTATGTCATTTATAGCTATTAATTTTAAAAAATACCGCGGCGCCATCTTGCAAATGAAAATGACCATGAAAACATTCTCTTCCCTTATTAAACAGTACAAAAAACCAAACGAACTTAAATTTTTGACACCACTGCTGGTAGTAATTAACTACCTCACTATGATGTCAGTCATTGTTGTTATTTGTTAAATTAACTCTTGATTTTTTTTAATTTTAGAGCTTTGATCAACATAACCAAAGACGATGGCCAATCATTATTTATTACCATGCCTTTCATTCACCAGATGGCGCCACTTTACTTTGCACGATTAAAGTATGCAGATTATGTTATCATCATAAGAATTACATGGCCTTGTATTCTGCCAAAAATAGTGAAGATCCGAGCAGCATGTCTGAAGTTATTAGCTGAAATGCGTGGCCCTATTTAATTTGGCCCACCCTGTATACAGACTACAGTTTTGCGTGAGCTACGTGTTATACACCCCAACAATAACATCAGACCAGCAGCGTAGCAATAACTTATGATCCAGAACAGCCTAAACAACAATACTGATGGATGTCATGTCATGTCCCACGCATCTACAGCATTCAGCTAAACAGCTCTAAATTAACTGAATAACCCAGAATCATCGTAGCTTATTGTGGTGTGCTGCATGCTGTGTGCACTCGCAGATAGGGTACTACTGAAATTATGCGCAATTAGGCCTAGATGGGCGAGGCGGGAATGGGGGAGTGAGGCAAGACGAGCTGGGAATAAGGTCAACTTTGCACGACACAGAGCTAGCAATATACTGCCAAAATAGACTCTAGGCCTATATATACCGGCATTATTTGCGTTGTAATACACAAACTGAAGTGCACGAAAAGCAATCTCCTCCGCCACGGACTATTTTATTATTATTTATTATGAAATTCGTACAACTAGGTACACAAATAAAAACAAGATGTGAAAAAAGAAAATATACAAAAATACCAAAAATTTGGAATAGGGGTCAGATGGGGTTATGTGCCAGGGGAGGGCAGTCCGGATTTGGTCAGACGTTGAGCAAGTGGCTTGCCTGATATGTGGTCTTCTCTCCTCTGCGGGACCGTGAATGAGTAAGCTAGCAGTAAGAGCCCTAGCAGGGCGACTTACTGGACGGTGGTGTCTACGCATGCTGCACTGTCACATTGGCGCCATTTTCACATTATTCAGTCAACTAGTTTTGCGCAAATATCACAAAAACGTTTTCAACAAATGCCAACTTAGTGGCTAAAATGCTCAATGTTACTGAACACAGAAAAAAACTAAGTTGAGGCCCCTATGTTCAGATTTAGGGTTATGGTTAGGAATGAACGCTGTGCGCTGCGCAAGTGTGGTCTGTGACTGACTGAAATCAACGACGCCACTGAGTAGCACATCATCTGGAATGAACTCTAGGCTTTGCAGCGTGGACAACTGGCAGCTGTTCGGTAGATAGTAAGACCTGTATTATACGTGTGAGCACTTTCAGAACCCCCGCGGTGGCTTGCCGATGTCGACGAGCATGTGCGTGTACAGCGCTGTGTTGGCGACATGCACGAGTCGATACTGCAGACTATTGAGGCCGTCGAATTGGAACCTTCGCGTCCCCGTGTACAACAGCTTCGTCCTGTCATCGCAGTATGCGAGATTCGTTCAACAAGTAACTATAAAAACGCGTAAGACATTAATTCATTTAAAAATCATTTCTTCGTTTTAGGCGCGCGTCCGCTATTGCAATTGCAATGCCGTCCGTCCGTATGTCTGTCCGTCAAAATAGTGATCCAAGTTTAAATGCCTTTAGATATTTTTACGCTACCGAGTGGCTACAACGTTATGGTGCGTTGGAGCTCTAGCTTCATTTAACACAATTTCCTGGGCGATTAATACACTTTTCCTATCTCTGTTCCAATGTCTTTGCACCTTCAAGGAAGGCATTTTGTTTCTGCTCTTCAACCCGCCCATTGAGTGCCGCGGGACCGACTCACTGTAATTATGGTAATTATATCAGAAGTTCTATTCGTTTTTGCTTCTGCGGTTCTGCTTGCATTAATAACAATGCATTTGAATGCAAGTGTAGCAACTTCTGTTGGCCCTGTCAAAAATCTTGTCCTGAAAGTGAAATACACGGCTATTGCTAGTTACTTGCCGTTTCCTCCAGTCGGAAGGTTTTCGTTTCGTGTGTCTGATCATCTTGTACCGCGCCACGTTGTCTGGTGGTCGAGTGATCTTCAAACCGACGTACATTATTCTACGCGAGAAAACGACCGCACAGCTGGCACAGTAAACAGACCTATCTTATTGGCAAATCAAAATCAATCAAAAATCGAAAACTACCAAGTAAAAATCGGTCTGACAATCCCTATATGAAGTGAATACTATAACACAGAGCAAGATCACTCTGAATTACCTATAAGCCCTTCAAGCCATGATGAAAATTACAACTGCAAGCTCCTGGGAGGTCAAAAAAGCTCAGCTTGCTTCGCTTGCAGTCTTTTCACCCGCCTACTTGAATAACAGCCGCGCTGCCCGCGATAATACACGCTAGAGCTGAAATGTTTGGTAAAATGGAATTTTATCGCCAAAACACCGCTTGTTGGCAGTGTGCAGTAATGCGAATTTGCATGCAAAACAGAAGATTATTGGTCAATTTTCGCTTTTCACAGGGGATACCTCTGTGATGCATTTTGTACCGAACTCCCGGGTGAACCCATAACCTCATGACCATGAAATTTGGTGTCAAACTGTCAATATCCAGAAACTAGAGACATCACTTTATCGTACTGAGTAACTCAGCCAAATAGAGCCTAACAGGTTTCCTTACTTACTTATACTTACTTACTATAACACAGAGCAAGATCAGTCTGAATTACCTATAAGCCATATCGTCGTCCTCGGCGCCCCAGCCCCAGTAGAGGTTGGAGTAGCCGTTGACTCTTTGAAAATGTTCAGACCTCATGTTGAGCACTCCGCCGACCAACTCCTCGTAAGCCAACCTACACACGCGACATACTGCAGCCAGTGTGAGCCGTACCCGAAATGGCCTGTGTCGACTGAGATGAGACGTTAAGCCTTTCTCACTTCCAGTATGAGCATGTGTGTAACTGTAGCGTATACATCCAACTTAACCCCTCCCTTAGAGCTTAGACTGTTAAGCTAGGGCCTTATACACAGTGGGTCTAGATCAACTGTCCCTACTTCCAGTTCGCAACGGATCTGCATCAATCTCGAACTGGAAGTAGAAAAGAGGGCGGACCCCCCAGCACCCCCTCCCCTACCTGGTCGTAACTACTTCCGGCCTGGGTACTATGAAAGGCGCACGCCGGACAGTCTTAGGGTTCACTCTCTCTACGAGTTGCCATACAGAAAACGTGTCGTTCTAGTATAGTTTTCGGCGTGGTTTCAGACGGAAGTGTGGCTGATGTGAAAAGAAGAATCATACTGATGTCTACGCCGAAGCGGTGAAGTCGACTTTCCTGCAGTTTTAATTAACTTTTTTCATAAAAGTTTTGTTTAAGTAAGTAGGCGTTATAAACACGTGCACTACACACATTTAAG
>Ga0126335_1000666_pt1 | contig 17176 bp, 18 predicted proteins | sample OlaspJWI45metaG_FD_108409 | JGI IMG/M metagenome (GOLD analysis project Ga0126335, IMG submission 108409) | Marine gutless worms symbiont microbial communities from Oahu, Hawaii - Olavius sp. 1 OAHU.JWI-45 metaG | ecosystem: Host-associated > Annelida > Digestive system > Unclassified | place... | reverse complement strand
TATTTGTGTTGATATTTATATGTTTCCTCTTGCTGTTGATGTATTTGGATATCAAAACAAGAGGCCAAAGTGATTTGGCGAAGGCTGCACCGAATGACCCCTGCACAGTGAAGCCCAGTTGAGCCACATGACAGACTAATAGACACCGCGCACGTCTGTAACAATAGTCTGCATCTCATGCTTGCTAGAGCTCAGTGTTGACGAGTTACTTTGCAGCTATTAACAAGTGAATGAGAGTGTTTCTTATGCAATTGCATGATATATGCATTTGACATTAATACTATGGTGATGTGCTCATTATGTAGGCAGTAGAAGCTCTGGCATTTAACAACGATGGTTCTGAGTTTATCTGTGCTCATGCTGATGGCAGCTACGTTGTATGGACAACAGACAGTCCACAGCATCCAAAAGAAAATCCATACACACCATACGGTCAGTGGAAATGTGTTGTATTTTGTTGTATGTTGAGTAAAAGTAAACTTTAGAAAAACCTTTGCTCATACAAGCTTCAAAAATTTCTATTTTTTTATGAGACTTACGGAATTCTTACCAGAGAAATTCCATAAGTGCTGGCGTGTTGTGGCATGTTGCATTACTTTTTTGCGTAAGGCTGCCTTGCATTGCATTGCATTACAATACGGATTGATGGAAACCAGGGGTAACACGGGAAGATGGCATTGGAGGACTAAATTACGGGTACATCATTGTTATTATTCTCTGTTGTTGCAGTGTAGCATTTATTTCATTTATGGTTTTGTTTATATCTGTTGATTGTTGCGTGTTGATGTTTGTAACAGGACCTTTCCCCTGCAAGGCAATCACGTCAGTCAACTGGAAATCTGGAAAAGGGTGTGCAACATATTTTTATGCTTTTTTGCATTTTCGCAATGAATATAATGTTAACGTACTTGATACTAACGACAGAAACTTATTTATGACAGAAGGATAACTTGTTTCGGAAATTAATTTTAGTTTTACAATTGCAACAGTTTTATTTGATCAGCCCAGTTCGGTGTTGGCCTAGCAGCTGATTGATTGACTGTTGGTGAATTAAGACATTAATGCTTTTTGTAAGTTTGAGTCTAGTGGTGCTAAAGATGCGTATTGGATGGACTTGTGACTTATGCCCGATGGTGGCTCTGAGCTTGTAAGTGTTGGCTTGTTCCGTTTCCTTGCCAGATATCGTGAAACGGTTTTTTGGAGTATGTTTTATGTTGCTACCTAGATTTGCTTGTCAGTATGAGTGCAGTTGATTGCCAGGAAAGACTGGTATTCAAAATGAACTGGTATGTGCCAAGTGGGATGTAAACCTGCTGACTGATACTCATGTGATTTCTATGTTGTCAGCGGGACGGCATGGTTGGTGTTCAATGGAGGAATGCCACGAGCTAACTGCAGTGACCGTCACACAATGTCTGTGGTTCATGGCTCCAGCCACGTCACATTTGACTTTAGTTCTCGTGTCATTGATTTCCTGATGCTCTGTCAGCCGGCAGATACTGATGGTGAGTGCAGTGGTTTGTGCATTAAGTTGTGTATGTGCTGTGAACCCAGTTGAACATACTCTTGGTTGTCACAGAATGTCATTGTGTTGCTCAGCTGAAGCTCAGCAGCAGCTTACATTACTACTTACAGCATTACAAATATAGCAGCGCTATACAAGTTGTTATTCCACATGTCTGTTAGTCTGCTGCCAGCTGTCCACCAGTCTATGCTTTAGTTTTGTCTGGCCAGTTTAGCCCATTTTCTGCAGATGCTATGGCAGCATTTCTGCCTCTCACAGAATGATGTTATGTTTGTGGTTATCAAAAATAGACTTTATCATTGCACACATACTACAGCCAATAAGTTTGCATTGTCCCAAAACTGCCGCGTTGTTGACAGAAATGTGTACCAACCTTCATACTGACTGACATTCAACTACAGTTTGTAAAATTGTAGCAAGTGTGCTCATTGGAGACATATGCAGCATTTTTATGCATTCTGTATATCAAGTACAAGAAAGGTAGCTGAGCCTGTGCTCAGTAGTTTACCAGTACATTATTGCTGTTGTAGATGAGCCGCAGTGTGTAATGGTACTGACTGAGACTGAGCTGGTTGCCATTGACTTGACAACTGAGGGATGGCCGATGCACCGTGTTCCATACCTGCTCAGCCTGAGTGCCTCATCACCAGTCACTTGTGTCCACCATGCTGCAGCTGTATCTGATGCTGCGTGGAATAACATCGCAGCAGCAGGCAGCGCACAGGCTTGTCACTGGTCAATGAAGGTACGTGCGCTGTCGTGTTTTAACACACATTTCATCAATGCTTCGGCAGTCCCACTTCACGTATTATTAGGCTGGATCAAATGCATGAGATGCAGACTATTGTTACTGATGATCGTGTTTGTCCATGGGTCTGTCTCGCGCGGCTCAACTCGGCGGCGCGTGCAGTGTGTGTGGGGTCATTTGGTGTAGCCTTTGCCAAATCACTTTGGCTTCTTGTTATTATTTGTTGATTGCTTTTGTAATAGACCATAACTGCTTAAAGAGTGTTATTTTCTGACCCAGCTCAGCTCGACTTCACCATCCCTCCATGTGCACTAATTCTTGCCAGCATTTACACGTTACTTTTAACATATCAGATGAAGTTATAGATTAATAAAGATTATTTACTTGGTATGTTACAGTTACAGAATTAATGATTATTTTCGTTAGCATTTTGCTGTGTCTGACAGGATTGGCCCGTCACTGGTGGAGAGCTTACTGAAAAATCAGGTTCTGCTTCTCATGGAATTCTGCTGACAGGGTACGTGAGCATCCAAGTTTGTTAGCTGAGTGTATTGTTGTACTTGCAACTGGCTGTAATTAATCTATGATCACGCCATGTTTTTTATATGCTTAATATCATATGAACTGTTTTGCTATAGGCCTGCCTAATACAGTAGCCTGCATCTCTGTTTATGAAAAACAGTATACAGTCGAACAAGTGTCATTATCAGCAAGAATCTGTTTATGAAAAATGGATGTCTGTGACAATATTGTATCAGCTGTTCATAAGACTGTGGTACTAACAGGATGGTAGTATCTATTTAGTCATATCGTATGCAATATGAAAAAAGAACACTATATGGTTTAATGACGAATGTAAGGAGGCACGCTCCAATAGAAAGAAAGCTTTGCAAAAAGTAAAATTTTCTCCTACAGACGACAATTACAACGTTATGTGCTGATGTGCCATTAAGAAACTGTGAGTAGGTCACTCACTCACGTCGTATGCATTGCTGTTTTCATTCAGCAGTTTTATTATAGTAATATTATGCCTATTGTCAGCGAGGCCAAAGCTTGTGGTAACTTTGGGCAGGTTATATACACCTGTGTGTCTCACCAAGCAGTATAATTTAGTCCTGGCCTAAGGGTTGGGGAATCAGCAGGCACACCACATGATGCACTAGCCCAGTAACTGTGGTTTTGCAGTGTAAGCTGATGTCATCTTCAAAACCTGTGAAACTCTGGCATAGCACCTCTGTGACAGTTTAAGCTGTAAGGACTGCTGTGTGAACACCAATTTACTGAAATGGTGACGAGTGCCGTCTGTTGAGCCACAAGGCTCTGGAAGGACTCTACTGTATTATGAGCTGTTGTGTATTGTTAGACATGCTGATGGTAAAGTATATTTCTGGGACATGAATCTGTCTGCATCAACCAAGCTTCTTTACTGTCTCGACACTGCCAGTGTCTTTGTCAGTGATGCTGATCAACAGACTGAGTCATCCAGTGCACCCAGTGATGAGGACTGGCCTCCGTTCAGAAAGGTATTTTGCTTGTGATGTCCGTCGAGTGCTTTGACACTACTGTTTGGGCATTGTCAGCAAAAGGATCTGGTTTCAGAAATACCTCTTTGTCAACATGTATTGTGTGGTGAAGACACGGCACTGCAAACTTGAACCAGAGGCCAAAGTAATTTGGCAAAGGCTGCAATGAATGCACTGCACGTGCCGTCATGTTGAGCTGCGTGACAGACCTGTGAACAGACACTGCGATCATCAGTGACAATAGTCTGCATCTCATGCATTCGATGCAGCCTAAAAATGTATGACCTTGTGCTGCTGTATGTGTAAAGTACTTCTGATCGTTGTAGTCGTGTGGTTATGCGTGCTGTAGTAACTGATTTCTGTTTTCAAAAGTTGCGTTAATTTTTGCGATTAAATAGAGCACTATTGACTGTTAGTGTTGTTGTTTGATGTGATTTGCATGGTATAACATATACAGTACATGAGACATGGCTGTCGTTGTTAGGTCAGCATTTCCTGCTCATCCAGTGAAGAGAAACGGCTTGCAATACAGCAGCTGGCACTCTGCCCGTCATCGGGTAAACTCTTGGTGGGCGGTGCCGGTGGTCATGTGACTCTATTTACAGTAGAGTCTGAAAGCGGAGAGCGCCATATCGAAACTTCGGTGATAGATTTCACAGCGGGCCAAGAAGGATTTGTCTGGAATGGGCCTGAAGCTATGTCAGTGAAAAGTGACGTGACATGGTCAAATACAAGTTACCAGCCACTGAGCATTGCAGTTGCGAATCCACCTACTGCCCTCACCACTCTGACTGCAAGCCACAGCCAGCTGTAAGTGACTGTACACTGTTGGCATTGGTGTGCGGAAATCATAGTTTATGGTGTGCTTCTACTTTGCTTCTAGACTTGCAGTATTTTGTTAACTTTTGTATTTACCAGGTTTTGATTGATTTACTGATTGACAATTGTATGTAGTTTGTCAGTATTTTTGCAGTGGTGTTGTACTAAAGTCAAAATATTGTGTATTTAACTGCGTATCACCTACGTTTTGGTGATAAAGTGTTAAGTTAGTGAATGTGGTCAAAAGTTCATGTTCGTTTTATCTAGCATATGACAAGAATTTGTTGCTGCCTGAAGGAGGCAACCAAGAGTGATTATTGGAAGAAATTTTTTGAAAGGTATTACTTAGCAGAAATTGCTATATTCACTTTATTGGCACTTCAAACATGTGTTCCTTTGTTGTATAGGATTGCAGTAAGTACTTCGTATGGATTCGCTGTCTTTGACCTCGTTCGCTCAAAGATGGTGTATGCAACTGCAGTTTCAGTTCCATCTGGTAAATTTGTGTCAAGTTTTTTATTCTAGGGGTATTTATTTATAATTGACATACTTAAAACAGTTAAATGCATGTTTATGCTGATATTTTCCACATATCAGCATTTGATTGTATGTCATCGAAAAATTGTCTGAGAGCAGTAGTTGGTTTGATAACTTGAAGAGTGTTGATAAGTTATTGCAAAGAAAATCAAGCGGTAAAAACTAGCAGTAAGGGCAGGGAAGTTGGAGAGACAAGAAGTGTACGAGGATGCAGCTTGAATATGGAGTAGGACAATTGATCTGACGTGAGCATCTTACCAGTAGTGAGAGAGATGTGAGATGGTGTGTTATTGCAGGTATGAAGATGTCACGAAGCCGCTCATTCCAGAGAGTGAGAGAGTCATTTCGTCAGCTGCGACGTCATAAATCCGAGTCCGATCACAAACCGGATCAAAAGTCAGAACAGAAGGAAACGGAAGCAGAAGTCAAAGCAGAAACAGCGGAAAAGCCTGAAGAAAAACCAGAGGAAAAACAGGAAGGCGTGTCAGAAGTGGTCGTGGAAAAAGTGGAGCAACTTACGATTGAGGAGACAAAGAAAACTGAGTTGGGGGATGTTACAGAGAAAACTGAGTCTACGCAAGTTGAACAAATGGAAACAACAAAAGAATCCACAGAACAAACGACAGAGGAGACGAAACCAGGAGACACGAAGGAGGCTAAGGATGAGCCTGAAATCATTGCTGTGTATGTGAGCTTTGTGCATCTGATTTTATTGAGTCTAATCTACAGGGTGTTCCAGATGGCACAAAGTTTGCCGTGCAATTAGTTATGAACTATTTGTCCTACTATTGTGACGTTTGCATTAAAATACACAGCAGAGATTGCTGTCAGCTGATTAATAAAAAATATTTGTCTAGTTGATATATATGCTTTGTTAATTGACCGGAAGTAGCCGCACGTCACTCATCAGTGACGTGACCTGCATGTAATTAATTAAAATGGCACCTTTAACTACTGAAGATCAGACACTCACCACCCAACTGGCTGCATAACTTACCTGGTCTGAATCCTGTGGACTACTCTATTTGGAGGGGGGCTCTGCAGCAGCTGATATATCGTCAGAAGACTGAGGATGTTTATCATCAGAAGCAAGACCTGAACAGTTGCTGGGACAGTCACAAGCTAATCGATGTTGCTATTGAACAGCGGTCCAAACGACTATCATCAGTTGTTTGTCTCTTTCATGAATTTGTCAAAAAGATGTGGTTAATTTTGTTTTTGACTAGTTCACTTGCCAACTGCAAAACAAAATATTTAACTGCTGCATTCAGATGTTGGCCTTTGTCGTGTAAGCAATTTATTTCTGGATATTTTGTTGAAAACCACATGACTGTGATGTGTGGTTTCAAAAATGTGGTGCCGCAAACTTTGCCATTTTTTCTGGAACACCACGTATATAACTATATATAGACCAGTAAGATTTTTCTTGATATGTGAATTGGAAGTGTTGTTAATAGTGTGTACTACTCCTTAGTAAGCCTAAGAAAATTAATCTGATTTTCTGTTTTATTATTTTTCTTAGTGGGTTTATTTTCTTTGGACTCCAGATGTGTGATTTAATTCACTGGAGATCTGTTGAAAGTGTTAGTGATAGTTGACAAGTTGCATCAGTTAAATATTTAGCTTAGGTATTTAGTCCAAAATAACCCAAAACGGCAAGATGTGCACTCTGTGAAATGTTGGAAAGCAGTTTCCTTATCAGCTGAAATGTATCAACAAGTGATTTAGTGTTATGCGAGTAGTTACTAGAGCTGGTAATGACTTGATGTACTGTTGTGATCAGCGAAGAGGCTCCAAAACCAGAAGAAGAAACGACCGACGGTACGAAGTCTCCAGAGGTCGTTGAAAGTGAAACAGCAACAACAGTGACTCAGGCGACCAAGAAGTCAACAAAGGATGAACAGGCTGTACTGACTAACATTGAAAGTCTCTACTTTGCTGATACTTACTTGTTCCAAGGTTTGTTTTGCTTTACTACAGTCTTGTTTGATTTTTCTATTTGATTGTTGTAATGCATTTGTGAGTGTTTACTTCCATCTAAAACAGTATTTTGCATATAAATTTTAGCATACTTGCATGTGTTTTGTCACATGATACAACACAATTGTATAGAGTAATACAGTTGCCTAAAATTTGTAGCGATGGATTCTGACATGGTTTGGTGGACTTATGTCTGTCATTGGTGTGTTGGCAAACTGTTGAGATTGTAAATTTTGTTGTGTTTCATCTGCATTCAGGTCAGCCGAAGCATTTGACTCTGTGGGTTGGCACTCACTCAGGCCACGTGTTTATCTACCAGCTGACTGTGCCTGATGGCGAGAAGAGACGTGAAGAAGATGTCACCTGCTTTCTAGGCAAGTCTAACTTGTCTGTTTAAAATGTACAGGAACTGTTAGCAGCTCTATGAATGCTCATGACTGATTCTTGTGTGAATATTTCTAACTGAATTCGCTACTGCAGAGACCAGAGATAGTAGAAATGCTGAAATTGGCACAAACATAGCCCATGGTGTGCGGATGATGCCCGAACTTCTTGCTTTTAAATTATGCACTGCTTTAATACACAAAAAAAAACAAAAATAGGCCCGAAATGTGCTGCCCTCTGGTTAAGTAAAATGGTGCATGTCGAATTCCTCAGATAGTGTGGACCACAGAGGACCCTGTGACAATAGTCACATTACTTGTTCTTCAGTGCAGAGGTTCACGGATGTCAAAATAAGCTGGGTGGGTGGGTGACTGTTTTTCTCCAAATGATGTCTCAGGACTGAGAAGGCCTAGCAGTGTCATATTTGGCACAAAGGTGGTGTCTAATATGAGGATGATGGGCACACTTAGATTTTTGGAAAAAAAAATTTTTAATTGTGGAAAAACAGACGTTTTTTGGCCTGATTTTGCAAAAACACTAATTTTTTCATTTCAGTTGCACAGTGGCACTACGTATGTGCAGAAACAGCGCATACACCATGCAAGTGGATTCTCCGCACCCTACCTCAGGCACTGAGGACCTGTGATGATAGTCACCATACTGTTAAGTATTGTGGTATTGTGTAACCCCCAAGTTGTGGTCTCATTTACTAAGTGTAGGTTGAATACGTTGCATCACATGGCGTTAATTCACATAAAGTGGCCTGATGTATAAAACTACTGAACCACCGGGTGCCGTGTGTAATTAGTCATAATCGCTTGTGGTGTGAAGTATGAAGAACAGAACAGATAAGTTTTAGAATGTTGACAGAAGATTGCTAGGGTTGGTGCTCAGCTGACTTCTCATATGTTTGTTGTCAGTAGATACATGCAGTAGTGTTGTTATTGATTTGTGTGCATATACTGTGTAGCTAAAGAGATTCGTCTAAAGCACGGTGCCCCAGTCGTCGCCACATTCATTGTTGATCGCAACATGCATCCCGTGACTGAGGTGGCCGTCATCAAGGGTGGTTCAGATGCTGAAAGTCCTGCTGCTACGGGAGCTCATCGTCTAGTCGTATGCACACAACAGCAAGTCAAGGTTATTTTTTATATCGGCATGTGTGCATGCACGTGGCGGCATTTATGCTAAATATAGTGGAGTATATGCAACTGCTTTGTTTTGTGCTGCCAACTCCTTTCTGTTTTGTTTTTTTCTTTGCTTTTTCCTTTGGGAATTTAGGCCGTTTACAATATTGTTCGACCCTGTGCAGGATCATGGGTGTTCTTAATTTCATCTCAGATCATCAGTGTTTCCGTTTCTTTGTTTTAAAGACTAATGTGAATGTTATTGACAATGTTAGATTTTCTCGTTGCCAAACTTCAAAGCACACCACAAGTACAAACTTCCAGCTCGTGATCAAGACAGTCGTTTTGTGGCGGCGGAATTTGCGACATTTGTCAGCAGAAGTGGTACGTTTTTTGACATTGCTGCGTGTCAGAAGTGTGTGTATGAATTAGTGATCATATCTATTAGGTGATATCACGATATTGATCGCAGATGTGATCATCTCACAATATTGAAGAGCACAGATGTTGCACGATATCACATGCCGCCATGCACGTGCACACATGCCACCAATGTTGACAAACAGCGCACGACAATAATCTAGATGCCACTTCATTTGATCGTGCGTATAGATGGTCAATCAGCGACAGGCATGGCCCAACACCTCGTAAACAGCACGACCATCCACGCGTCTTGGACGAGAATAGCAGGCATGGCGGCGGCGGCGGAAGGTGTGATTACTTTGATAGTGACCAGTGGACCACAGTCCAGTGTCTAGGCCTACCCGCATGCTCTGGTCACTCTCTCTCCGCTCCATGGCAGACGCAGACAATGCTAACAATTTGAGCAGTGGCAGTATTTAATCCTGTCAAGTGACTGTGCCTAAGCGCTTACAGGTAGTTATGAAGTCAGTATTATTATCTGCTACTTAGCTTCATCAGTCTGCGAGATGAAAGCTAATTAAGCAGTATGCAAAACAGGCTGACATGCCAGCAGTTTATTACATCACTAAAGCCACATTTTCTATGTTGTCAGTGTCTGCAGTGGCGTCCTGTAGTAGCGTGGGAAAGATGAACTACGCAGACAATAGATGGCCGTGCAGTGCTGAGCGTGAGTGCCCTCCTTTCCCTTCACCGGCAGCGCACTTTGATCACTGCCACCACATCTGCCTCATTACCCTTGTCTGCGTCACTTATACCAACATGTAGCTACACACTTTCAAGCCTGCCATAGATTCAGCAACTCGTAGGACTGTTTATTACAACAGTGGTAAAAACTGCATCCTACTGGCGACTGCCGGGCCACTTGCAGCTGTATACACTGACTGATGTCCATCGCGCCACAAATGTTGGCTTACATATTGTACGACATCGCGATACGAAACACCACGATATGTCGATTAGCTCTTTGGCCTACGATATGAACACTAGTATGAATTTCACATACAGTGAAAGATTGTTTCTTGGACGCCTAAGAAATAGTAGTCACAAACTGTTTGGCAAATGTACTTGTAAGTCCTGTATTTTTGTTAAGTTTACAATGCCCAACAAGAGCAAAAGAAAATGGTCTTTTGATATGTATGAATTAATGTCCTGGAACATCAGTGTTGCTACATAGCTCAGAGCTTAGCAAATGCTTCGTGGTCGGTGTACTGTAGTGTGTGTTGGTAAAACGTGTTTTTATGCAGTGCAGTTGTTACTTTGTGCCCAAGAATTGTAACTTTACCATGAAGTGTGTATTGTATCTGATGCAGATGAGGCCTACTCAGAGTCTGATCTGGTGTGTATGACAAACCACGGCAAACTCTGTGTATTCTCTCTTCCACATTTACGACGTCAGCTATGCACTGACTCTGTCATCTCATCAGATCTCCCTAGGTTAATTCACCTCATGATTTGTATTGTAAAACTGTGCTGGTTTCTGGAACATAACTAACGATAGCTGGCTCCCTGCGGAAATGCACAAAATGGAAAAAAGACTGTTTTCAATTCTGAAATTTAATGGCAGATTCCTAATCAGAAACTACAGTTCCATATTCACGTTTAATAGTAACCATTGCACTGTCTCAGTTTTGGAGATATTGGCTTGTGTTGCAGAGACGGACATGCTATTGCTTTACCCCGTTTTGGTGGGCCATCTAATAACAACAAGTGTAGATGACATTAACTCTTCGTACTGTAGACAATGCTTGTAAAGAATGTCTCAGATTTGCTGCAAATAGGTTAAAGAGGTATCTTGTCAGCGGTCGTCCAAATTTTTCCCGGTGTAAGTAAATGAAGTGATATTTTGAGAAGTTGTCTTTGTAGTTTATATTGTTATGTAATATTTGTTGTTGATATTTTTCTCCTCTAATCCCATGGCCAACAAGGAATGTAGGGGCTAGCCACAAATGTTGTCCATTTGTCGTCCGTAATTGTTGTCACTCCTTTGATGTCTTTACCACACTACATAAGGATATTCTATTTTGTCATAGCTAAAGTGCCTTGATCTTCACTTTCTTGTCACTTTTCTTTGCTATTACCACTACTTTGCCACTCTTCCTTAGCTGTAGTATAGATGTTTCATATTGTAAGACACTGGATAGCCTAATACAATGTGTGTTCATGTGCCATTAAGAAACTGCACACTCACTCTTTAATACGTGCATACATTGTCATTCACCAGACTTGTACATTGCATGCACGTGTATATTTCAGCCCAGCAGTTTTTTTAGTTAGGCCACTGTTATATGTTAATGTGATGTAATGTAACATAATGCTGTTCCATTGTAGTGGTCCACGTGCATTGTCAGTTGATGGAAGCATATACTGTCTGTCAGCATCAGAAGTGGTTGAGTTCACAGTGTCGGCTCTCCAGGCAGCTGCTAGCAGCTCTGTACCACTGAAAGAAGGAATGCGCCCTGTTCCCATCGTTGAAGAGGCGGAAGTTGCGGAGGCTGGCAAAGATGAGAAACAGGAGGGGAAGCATGAGGAAACACCAGGAGATGGTTCAGCAGAACAGCCAGTGTATGTTACAGTGCTGTTTGTATTTGTAAAGAGGGAACATTAACATAGCTGCTCTAGTTACTGTTGTACAGTGCAATGCTTTTGTTGCGCGATATTCTAGGCAGCTTATAGGTCCAGCGGATTGGGTTTTTGTCACACTGGGACCCTTATGCTGTGATTAGCCTAGAGGCGGTTGCCTACACTTCATATCATAACACAGTGGAGTGGTTCTGGTGGCATTAAAGTCCATCTCTGCAGCCTACTGGCTTCCTTCAGTGCTTTGACACTGTTGGTTTGGTCATCCCCGAAATGACCTATAAAATGTCGAGTGAGACGTTAAACCTCTACTCACTCACTCACTGTATTTGTATAACAAAATGGTTTCTGTAAATTCTGTAACCTTGCCAGAGAGATAGAAACATGGTATTAGTTGCTGCATGGAGGAAGGAGATATACTTAAGTCTGGTAAATACTTATCTTACTGTGGTTATTATTAACTATTGGAAATTTGATAGATGGCCAGGAAGTGTTAGCATGATGGTAATGCAATATCATTTTGTGCTTTCTTTTAGTGTCGCTATATTAATGTCAGTTATTTGCATCAAGTAAGTGAATTGCTGGGTGCTGGCCAGGTGTACTAAAAGGTGATGGAATATTGTTTTACTTTATATATTTATTATGCATGTATTTAGGTGTATTCCATTGTGCGTTTTGGGATTAAACAGTAGTTTTTGTAGAACAACACATTGTTAATGTGTTATTGCAGTGTTTGTATAATGTATATGGAACGTGATTATTCCATGTTGGTTGGTTAGCATTATGTGGAAGCAAACCCCAACCTGTTGTATTTTCTCCTTTATGTCATAATGAAGCATTGCTTGGTGCAGGTCTGTGGATGAAGAGAAAGTTGCTGTTGGTGTGAATGAGAGCGTAGCCAGTGGTAGTGAGTCTCTGATGGCTTCTGGCGACGTCACCATGGACAGCATTAAAGATCACACCAAGTATGAGTCTGAAAATTTTCCTGAAAAATATACAGAACTGGTCTTACAATGGAGATGTTTGATGTGGCTACTCTATCTCTCAGTGAATTGTTTTGTTTGTTTCTTGTTTGATGTTGCTTATGAATGTATCTTTTGTACAGCTGCTCACATGCTTGTCTGTCACTTTCCGGACTCAGTCTTATAAAATGATACAAAATGATGTTATTATGGCAGTGTGTTGAGGAGTGAAATGGTTCACAGATCGAGAATTGGTGCTGGAAGTCATATAGAAAATTGCATTTTGGTTAAATTTTTCACTGCTATTCTTAGAATTAGAAAGAAATGTTCAGTTTAAGGCATTATTTCCACATGTGTTGTGTGTTGCAAGTCACACTTACTCGTAGGTGGAAATGCAACATGATCACGGCAGATGTGGAAACGGTGCTTAAAAGCTGACTGTGGAGAGATGCTGTCAGGCGTGGTCGTCGAGGAGCAACACAACGGTCCTTGACGTCTATGCGCTAACGAGGATGACTGAATGTTACGGTGTAATTTTTTGACCACAACTGGACAGTTACATACATTTCACTTAGTTTCTGAGATACCGTGTGCTGTGGATGTAAATGATGAGGATATGTGAACTGTGTAGGGAGACGGTACCCAGCGAGAGTGGAGTCATTTCCAGTCACAAAGTGGTAGAAACGGCCATCCATAGCGTGAAAACCATTGAAGGTGGCAGTGTGTCTGAGACAAAGACGACGACGACCGTTGAAGAGCTGAAGTCTGTGGAGGGGATCATCACGTCATGCATGGAGACTACTACCAGTTCTGCTTCCACCACAGCAGAAAAAGTTGGAGGTATACTATTGCGTTTTGAAAATTATTAGTATTGCATTAATGTTTCTTGTTTTTTGTCCTAAAATATAGTTGTGTGGTGCTTTCTGTCAGAAACAGTAGTTACACATTTTGTGTTAACGAGCAACAATCATATTACGGAAAGTTAATCAAGTATAGCTGTCTTAATTTCTTCTGTGGAAATAGTAATTGTAACTATATTAATTGAACATTAAATTTTGGTTATCAACCATCCCTGATTTCTCCAGCTATTTTTATTGTATAGTCCAGTCTTTGTAAAGTATGATTGCATAAATTTACTCATAGCTCTGTTATTTCAAAACGAAGTTGCTGCTGTTTTGTAGATAACTAACGAGAGTTCCGATGAAGCCAAGTTTCATTCGCTATCTCTGCCATTTTGCAAATCTATGCTTTTGTTTTGCAGCGATGTTTTGAAAACATTAGTATCGCATTGACGCTTGCTTGCTTAATTTTGTGCACAGTGTTATTGTGTTTTTATGATGCCATTATTGCACTAGTTGCTTTTACATGTGGTGGCCTCATTCATCAGTGTCTCAGCTTGCTCAGCATGTGTATTTCGTTGATAGTTAAGCAGCAATCTCATATTTAACACTGCACCGTCAGCAGATATTTTTGGAAGTATTTTCTCAACATGCATTCGTCTTTGTGAAGGCAGCATTATTCCAGAACAGCTAGTCAATGAATGATCTGTACTCTTAGTGTAGCTGGATTCTGAATATTAAGATTTGCTATGCATATTTTTGGCCTTTGCTTTTTATGTTGTGCTGATGTATTTTACTTTTTAAGCCAGTCATTGCCAGGTTTTACTATGGTGGTATGTTTATGTCTCGTGATGTAGTTGATATTTTTAGACTGTCAAGTTGCCCGCTAGTAGAGTGACCACTGACCACCAGCCTTTTGTGGGAAACCTCAAGTTGGGATCAGTAGGCCAACAATATGACTATGTTGAACTGTTACTGATTATTCAGGTTGTTGTCGATTTCTGTTTTTTGCTGATATTCTAACTGGTGAATGAAAATGTCTCATATTTGCCTGCTAGTGTGTTCAGTTAAAATGTGACTGCCAGTGTTATACTGCAAAGTTGGACGAGTGGTTTACTGTCACATGTTCTTAGTCTATTCTCTTTGCACCCCTTGGGTTTTATGGCCATAGACTGTTTCGTAATTGCCGTAGGTGACTAGGTGTTGGGTGGTCACTCTGTATTTGTGTTGGTTGAGTCCATACTTGATTAGAATGCTACAAGTAACAATAAGAGTTGTCCATAGTCGTTGCTTTTATGAACATTTTGCCAACTTTTGACCATGGACAACATTGACAAGCATTGCATATGTTTTGTGTTCTAGTTGTGCTTTTACTGCTTGTTTTGATGATACAACTGCTTACTTTGGTGTAGTTTTGGAGGCTGTTGGTATGAAAGTGGCATTGCCTAATGAGATTAGTGGCTGTACTGATTGTTGCCTTAATGAGATTGTAGCAAAAAGTGGCTCTAGGAACTACTTCAGACATTACTGATAACAATGCCACCACATTCTTCAGTTTATCATCATCTACTGTAAAAGATAAAACTTCCATAGAAGTATAACATTAACATTAATTTGTAAGTCGCTGGCAATGGCAAGTGCCTATTGTAAATATCACTTTCGAAAACAAGTGACTAAACATTTAATGCACAAAGATACAGTGTGATTACATATAAATGAATAGAAAGCAAACATTCCACGCTGATAGTTTTCACTGTAATACAGTTTTTGTGTTGTCTATAATACTTGTAACACTGTACAAAAATGAAAATCATTTATTTTTGTCTAAAGTGTATACACTGTGCAAAAGATTATTTGTCACAGAAGGTCTGTTTCTATCTTTACACAAAATATGTAAAGGTATATATACATACTGTATATACATTAAGTATGTCATGGCAAAACAACTGAAATTAAAACCAGAGTGTAATTTCTTCTGCACTGCACTGGAGCTAATGTCAAAAAGTCAACATAACCGTTGTCTAAATGCAAAAATAATCAGTCATCAACCATCCACAGGCACATGATACATAATACAAAATGGCTAAATGTAACTGAGATCCACTTATACAGTCCTGCTGCTTTGCATGCAAGTGCAACAAACATATCAGTAGTTAGAGAATTGTAATCAACAACAAGAACGGCATTTAGCTGAAGCACGTGAGCATTAAGCTATATGCCACTTCTACGAAATACGTAGTTTCTAGGTTGAAGCATTCAAAGCTTAAAACGTGGAGAAACAGTGAACAAAAACATTAACATCCTTGTTGTTACAATACATTATATTGCATGTGCATTACAGTAGTGTAGTACAAGGAAACTGCACATGCACTCCCATTTTAGGAGTCCGTACAGTCGCAAACGGTCAATTCCACCTTCTCAATACTTCTTGGACAAAACTAAATGACCTAACTGAATGCTCAGAAGTAACATGCTGCAGGTAAGTTAGATTGGGAACGCTGCCTAAGTACACAAAACTTTAGTCTGTGGACTGTCACCCTAATGACTTGGGACTCGACTAATGGACTCAACTACGTCACTGATGGAAAACCTCACTGCGCACACGTGGAGACTTATTAAGGAAAAATTGTAGAACGTTTGTCAGACGTTGACGCATTGACAGCCAGCTGCGTGCTTTATATGACTGATAGGCACGCAGGTGTCCTTTTGAAACTGCAACAATCTGTGTGTGAAGAACCCAGCTGGCCCACACTATTGACATTCCATTAAGAATAAACAGCGACCAGATCATCGGGTATGTGGCAAACACTGCCGAAATAACAGACCAGTCAGTCAGCTCCTGGCCGACATAGACTGAATGCAGAAAGACGACGCAGGAATATTCAAACATGGTCATTGAAGCCACCACGATTGCAGTGAACAGAACAAACAGTCGGTGGTTTGCAATGGCAATACATCGGTAAAGGTAGAGACAATGGTGATCAATCTGAATGTAGCAGCGTGAACAGAGACGGCAGTGTGACGCAGTCTCTGGCTGGACTATCTGCATCAGACAAACAAGAACAAGCAGTCAGCAGCTGTTTGCCTTATATGTACAGGGTGTTTCAATTTTTTTAAAATCACTTATGTTTTCCTTTATATATCCTAGGAAAATGACCAAATTCGCACAAAAATTGCAATGAATGTAGCTGAGTAGTTAATATTTTTAGATGTGTAAAAATTATTTAAATTTTAAATAAATATTCTTTGGAATCAGTCACATAATTCTGACATAATGGCAGCCATCAGCTGATCACTGACAGCATAGTGACCATGAGACTCGGAGCATGTTTTACGGAGAATTACGGAAGCACAAACTTCAATTAAGCTGTGTCCGAGGGGAGCACAATATTGCCGCGTTTTGCGACCCGTGACCTTGAGATTAACCCCATGATCTTGAAACTCGAAGGTGACCTAGATATTCTAAAGACGTACCCTCACACTGAAAATGAAGCTGCTAGCTTAAGGCGTTCAAAACTTTAAGAGCCTGAATTGACAACAACAACAACAACCGTTTAACGGCCTTTGTTCCGGGACAACCCAGGTAGGCCGGTACCATAAGAAACACTTTGCCTTCTGCCTTAGCATAGGGCTGTGCTGCGTTCAGGCTGGGTTTCCCCACCTCCTGTCTTCTGGATTTTTATGGAGCAGGGGGAGATAATGGAGGCAGAGGTACCGACAGTCCGGGTGGGC
>Ga0126335_1000665_pt1 | contig 17186 bp, 15 predicted proteins | sample OlaspJWI45metaG_FD_108409 | JGI IMG/M metagenome (GOLD analysis project Ga0126335, IMG submission 108409) | Marine gutless worms symbiont microbial communities from Oahu, Hawaii - Olavius sp. 1 OAHU.JWI-45 metaG | ecosystem: Host-associated > Annelida > Digestive system > Unclassified | place... | reverse complement strand
TGACCTTAAAATACTGCAGTAAAAATAGAAAATTACTGCAAAGTGTTCATAGCGCTGATTTGCGTGCAAAATTCAGGTAATAAACTATCATTCCACCTTCGGCCGCGGCAGCACACCGGCAGCCTCGGCAATTCCGGGGACCCTGTGTTCCCATTCGATGGCCATCAGATGCACGCCGTGGACCCCCTTCATCTCTTTGAATTCTTCGATCTGTTCGCAGGCCATCTTGATACCTTCAGCGGCCACCTTGCCTTTTTCGGCACCCTGCAGGCGTTTGATGATATCATCGGGGACATCCATGCCAGGGACCTTGCCTTTCATGTATTTGGCCATACCAACGCTCTTCATCGGGGTCACCCCGGCCAAAATATAGGTCTTTTCAGTTAAACCCAGGTCATTGGCGCGTTTGATCCATTCCCGGAATCTGGCCATATTATAAATGCACTGGGTCTGGATGAAGTCCACACCGGCGTTAATCTTCTTGGCCAGCCTGTGAATACGCCATTCATACGGCTCGGCAAAGGGATTGGCGGCCGCACCGATGAACATTTTAGGTTTGCCGTCCAGTTCGGCGCCACCCAGGAATTTGCCTTCGTCACGCATGTTTTTGACCATCCGGATCAGCTGCATCGAATCGATGTCGAAAACCCCTTTGGCCTGGGGATGGTCGCCGAATTGCTGGTGGTCGCCGGACAGACACAGCATGTTGCGGATGCCGTGGGCATAGGCCCCCAGGATGTCGGCCTGCATGGCCAGCCGGTTGCGGTCGCGGCAGACCATTTGAAAGTTGGGCTCCAGGCCCTCCTGAACAAGGATCAGGCTGGCGGCCCAGCTGGACATGCGGACAACCGCAGTCTGGTTGTCGGTAATGTTAACCGCATCCACCACACCCTTCAGATGGGTGGCCTTTTCCTTGACTTCTTGCACGGCCGCACCGCGCGGCGGACCCAGTTCACCGGTAAATGCGAAATGGCCGGCTTTCAGTACCTTTTCCAGATTGCTCCCTGATTTGTAACCGTTTTGCTCTGTACTCATGGTATTCACCCTAGTCCTAAACTTTGATCATCCGAATCTGTTGCGACAGCCGCATAAGGTTTGCGTGGCTAGCCGGTTTCCTCTTTTTCCGGTTTTTTATAACCTGGCTGGATGAGAGTTCTGGGTATCTGGTCGTTCCAGTCGACCGCCTCGGTGATGTCCATTATCAGATCGAGGCGCCCCTGGGCAGAGAGCCGCTCGTGAATTTTGTACCAGGCGCAGGACTGCTCGGTGTTGATCTCGCAGCTGCCCAGATTGGTGCCGCCGCAGGGGCCGTTGTACAGTCCTTTGGCGCACATGGTCACCGGACAGATTCCGCCGGTCATCCCCAGCACACAGCGGCCACAGGAGCGGCAGCGCTCTTCATACCAGCCCACCGACTGGTTGACGGCCAGTCCGGTGGTGTCCACAGCGGGCAAAACCGGTGTGTCCGGGAACCGTTCGGCCAGAAACTGGATGCCGACCCCACAGGCCATGGAAATCAGGGCGTCGTATTTGGTAACCCTGTCGTCCAGTTCGGCCAGATATTCACGGTCACACTGGCGTTCCACCGTATGGGCATCGATTTCGATCGGATTGTCCTCCAGCTTGCGCGCCATGTCTATTTCGGCGTTCAGCACGGCCACTTCTTTTTCGCCGCCGGACAGACAGACAGAGACACAGGTCCCGCACCCCACGTTTAAAACCTTCTTGTAGGGCTTGATCATTTCCTTGATTTCATCAAAAGGTTTTCTTTTTGCAACTATCATATTCCCTCCAGTTACACCGGGCGGCATCCAAATGATCGATTGTCAAGACTCCTAGAAGTTAGAACTTTCGGGATGAAAGACATCCACCTCTTTCAGATCGTCGCCCAGATATTCGCGCTCATTGGGACCCAGGATACCCATCGACAGGCAGATCAGCGTCCACAGGTGAACCGTCTGCCAGGCGTGGTCGCGGATTTCCGACAGATCATGGATTTGCGCGTGGCAGTTGTGGCAGGGCGTGATGCAATAGTCTGCCCCTGATTTGAGCACCTGTTCGGCCTTGAGCTTGCCGTATTCACGGCGGGCGTCCGGATAGCCCGACTGCAGGAAACCGCCGCCGCCCCCGCAGCAGTAGTTATTGGATCGGTTGGGGGCCATTTCGATAAAGTTTTCTTTACCGACCACCGCTTCAACCGCATAGCGCAGGTCTTCGGCCACCGGATCGCCGAACGACTTGCGCACGAGCTGGCAGGGGTCCTGGACGGTGAATTTGATCTGGCGTTCCTTGTTCCAGTCGGAACTGACCTTCAGTTTGCCTTCTTTGATCCACTGGGCATAGTACTGAATGATGCTTTTTATTTCGAAATTGTAGTCGAGTTTGAATTTTTGCCCTCCGAACCGGACGGCGAAAAGTTCGTGACCTCATTCGGTATTGAGCCAGACCTTACAGCCCAGGTCTTCGACCGCTTTTTTCTTGACCTCCACGATGTGTTTCCAGTTTTCTTCATCGGCCATGAACATGCAGTAGTTCTCTGCGGCCCAGCCCTTGGTGCCGTAAGTCCAGTCTGCTCCCACAGCGTGCAGGATTTTCCACAGCGGCACCATTTCGTCCGGTTCGGTCACCGGTTCGCGGGAATTCTGATTCAGGAAGAATTCGGCGCCCTGCTTGTTGACCGGGGCCTGCATCTCGGCAAACTCCGGCTGGGCTTCCTGGTATTCCTCCAGCACGTCTTCCACCACAAACTGGAAGTCTTCCTCCGTGGCACCCATGGCGCTGCAGGTGTCGTTGCGCAGGGCCATGTCACAGGATCCCACGATTCCCTTCGGGCGTTTTTCCCGCGGCCAGCTCTGGCGAGCGTAGTAGACCAGCTGCGGGATGTTGATCTTCATCGGGCAGACATACACGCAGCGCGTGCACATGCTGCACATCCACACCCAGGGGGTCGATGTGATCTCGTCATCCATGCCCAGGGCGGCCATGCGCAGAAATTTGCGTGGGTCCATACCTTCCAGGCCGGTCGCCGGGCAACCGGATGAACAGGCGCCGCATGTGAGACACAGGTTCAGGTTCCCACCATCCGGCAGAATCTCCTTTACCTTGTCAATGAACATGCTTTTTTTCTTTCCACCAAGTTTAATCGCTTCCTCAGCCATACGAAACTCCTAGTTTTTAAGCGTTTGCTTTTCCTTCAGCGGGTTGGGACCCAGTTTTTTGATGTGTTCGGTCATTTCCTTGGCATAAGCTGCAAAGGTGGGGCCTTCACCCGAAGAGAGGTTATACATTCTCACACGATCTTCTTCAAGGCCAATTTCCGAGAGCAGCATGCGCGCGTGATTGACACGTTCGCGGGCGCGGAAGTTGCCCTCCTTAAAGTGACATGTCCCTTCCAGGCATCCCACGACATAGGCGCCGTCAGCGCCCTGCTGGAACGTTCTGAGAATATGCATGACATCGACTTTTCCGGAGCAAGGTACCCGGATAATATTGACATTGGCCGGATACTCCAACCGCATGGAACCTGCCAGGTCCGCAGCCGAGTACCCTCAGTAGTTACAGCAAAATGAAATAATTTTTGGTTCAAATTCGGCCATTACATTCCTCCTGCCAGAAGAGCGTCAATTTTACAGGTTATCTGTTCGTCTTCGTAGAAGCTCAGTTGAATTGCCTGCCGGGGACATACGCCGGCACATACGCCGCAGCCCTGGCACAGGGCTTCATCGATTTCGATTTCGCCTGCCTGGATGTTAAACTGCGGAACCCCGAAAGGACACGAGCGGACACAGGTCAGGCATTCTACGCAGTGCTCGGTATCAACTTTGGCGGTGATGGCCGACAGTTTGATGGAGTCCTTGGCCAGGAACGTGATTGCTCGGGAAGCAGCCGCTCTGGCCTGAGCAATAGTTTCGGTTATCAGTTTGGGCCCGTGGGCCATGCCGCACAAAAAGATGCCGTCGCTGCCCATGTCGACCGGTCGGAGCTTTACATGTGCCTCGATAAAAAATCCTTCCGGGTTGCGGTTCAGTTTCATGATCCGCGACAACGCTTCTGTATCCGATGCAGTCACGCCCGCGCTCAATGCCAGCAGATCGCAGTCGATCTCCACATCCTGCTGCAATACGTGATCTTTGACCAGAACGCTCAGGTCGCCATTGTTCGCATTGACCTGCGGCGGATGGTCCTTGTCGAACCGGATGAAGATGACGCCCTGTTTGCGGGCTTCGGTGTAGTAATCTTCCAACAGGCCATAGGTCCGCATATCCCGGTAAAGGATAAAGATATTGGCGTCCGGATTCAGTTTTTTAATCTCCAGAGCGTTTTTAACCGCATTCTGGCAGCAGATGCGCGAGCAGTTCTCGTTTTCTTCATTGCGTGAGCCCACACACTGAATCATGACCACGCTCGACAGATCGTCGGCGCCCTTTTCCCCAAGCCGGTCGCCCAGCGACACCTGGGTGACGATGCGTTCGTCCTGGCCATACAGGTATTCTTTGGGCTGATACTCGCCGCCGCCGGTGGCAACGATGATCACCCCGTGATCGATCTCCCGCTTGTCTCCGTTAGCCCCCAGAACCACTTCGGTAGTGAAATTGCCCTGAAACCCTTCGAAACCAACCACCTGAGCATCGGTCAACACGTCGATTTTATCTTCTGCATCGACCTGCTCGATCAACTGATCCAGATATGCACGTATATCGCCACCCTCGATGGTATGATGCAGCTTGCGCGCCATACCGCCCAAATCGGATGATTTTTCAATGACCGTCGAGTTAAATCCCTGCCTGGCCAGATCCAGGGCCGCATTCAGGCCGGCGATTCCGCCGCCGATGACAAGGGCCTTTTTATTGACCGGAATTACTTTTTCGTGCAATGGATTCAGGGTCGCAGAACGCGCTATGGCCGCCCGCACCAAATCTTTGGCCTTGGCGGTGGCGACTTCCGGATTGTTGGCATGCACCCAGGAATCCTGGTTGCGGATGTTAGCCATTTCAAACAGGTACTTGTTCAACCCGCAGGCTTCCAGGGTATCCATGAACATCGGGGCATGGGTTTTGGGGCTGCATGAGGCCACCACGACCCGGTTCAGGTTTTCTTCTTTGATTTTTTCTTTGATCTTTTCCTGGGTATCCTGGCTGCAGGTGAACAGGTTTTCATCTGCAAAGACAACGCCGGGCAGGCTTTCGGCGTATTCCTTGATGGCCGGTACGTCGACCACCCCGCCGATGTTGATGCCGCAGTTGCAGACGAATACACCGATGCGCGAATCCTGACCCGCCACATCGATTTCATCCGGAACTTCGACCACCCTGGCATCCTGCCCCCTGGCCTCGGCGACATCGGCGCCGGCGGCGCTGGCCGCAGCGCTGGCTTCGGTTACCGAGGACGGGATGTCTTTGGGGCCCTGGAGGGTGCCGCAAGTATAGACACCGGGCCGGGATGTGGCCACCGGAGCAAAGGGATCGGAATCGACGAAATTATACTTGTTCAGGTCGATGTCCAGTTTTTTGGCCAGTTCGACGGTCGACGGGGTGACCTGCAGACCGACTGACAGAACCACCATATCGAAGGTCTCCTCGGTCATCTGGCCGGTTTCGTCGGCAAATACCAGGCGCAGGTCCCGTGTATCCGGATCATCGTAGATGGTATGGACCCGGGCCTTTTCAAAACGGATGCCTTCCCTGTCACGCGCTCGATTGTAGTATTTCTCATAGTCTTTGCCGAAAGACCGAATATCCATATAGAAGACCGCGCAATCGAGATCTCCGCCGGAATGCTCCTTGGCGATCATGGCGTCCTTGATGGCATACATGCAGCAGACCGAAGAGCAGTAGCCGTTGCCGCACTTGTTGGTGTCCCGCGAACCGACGCACTGGAGCCAGGCGACTTTTTTAGGTTCCTTTTCGTCCGATGGGCGCACCAGGTGCCCCATGGTCGGTCCGGAGGCGCTTAAGATCCTCTCAAACTCCAGGCTGGTCATGACGTTGGGGTTGCTGCCGTAGTGGTAGAACTCTTTCAGGGCCGACGGATCGTAGGTGTCGGCGCCTGCGGAAAGGACCACCGAACCGACCGTGATGTCCTTTTCCACCGGCACCTGCGTGTGATCGACCGCTTCGGCCAGACAGGCCTTGACACACTGGTAGCACTCGGAGCAGATGCCGCACCGCAGGCAGCGGTCGGCTTCCACGCGGGCTTCGGTTTCATTGTAGCCGAAGGACACCTCCAGAAAATTGCATTCCCGGGCTTGCGGGTCCAGGCAGCGCACCGTGGTGCGGGGCTTGAGGGCTTCCATGGAAGTGTCCGGTTTTTCGAATTCCCAGATTTGTTCGCGGCCCTCGGCCAGGTCAAGCCCGTTGATAAAGCGGTGAATGCTTTCGGCTGCTTCCTTGCCGCAGGCCACGGCATCCACCACCGATTTGGGGCCGTAAAAGGCGTCGCCGCCTGCAAATACCCAGTCGATGGGTGTTTGCAGCGTGACCGGATCGGCCTCCAGCCCTCCGGGCCTTGAAATGCCGATGCTCTGTTCTTTGATGTGCTCAAGGTCGGTGCTCTGGCCGATGGAGATGATAATTGTGTCACCGAAAATCGGCTGGCATTCGTTTTCATCGTACCGGGGATTAAATCGGCCCTCTTCATCAAACACCGCGGTACAGGTTTTAAACTCGATACCCGAGACCCGGTTGCTCTTGTCGATAAAAAAGGATTTAGGGCCGAAGCTGTTGACGATTTCGATTTCGCCCTCCAGCGCTTCTTCGATCTCGTGCTGCCAGGCGGGCATTTGATCTCTGGATTCCAGGCAGACCAAAGTGACGTTTTCAGCGCCCTTGCGCTTGGCGGTCAGGGCCACATCGATAGCCACGTTGCCGCCGCCGACAACGATGACGTCCTTGCCGATCGGAACATCTTTGCCCATGGCGCTATCACGCAGGAATTCGATCCCCTGCAATACGCCATCGACATCTTCATTTTCGACACCCAGAGCGCGTCCGCCATGCAGGCCGATGGCCATGAACAGGGCCGAAAATCCGTCTACTTTAAGGGTTTCCAGGGTGATATCCTTACCGAAGGTGACACCGGTCTTGATGGTGACGCCCATTTTTTCGATCGTTTCGATTTCGTCTTGCAGAATCTCACGCGGCAGCCGGTATTCCGGAATGCCTACGGCCATCATACCTCCTTTGACCGGCAGTTTTTCAAACACGGTAACCTGGTATCCGGCCCGTGCCAGGCTGTAGGCCGCCGTCAGGCCGGCCGGGCCCGAGCCCACCACGGCCACTTTTTCATCCCGCGGCTCGGCGGTTTCGGGTACGTATTTTTCATCCTGGATCAGCTCGTAATCGGCCAGGTAACGATGCAGTTCGCGGATGGCCAGGGGCTGGTCCACATCGCTGCGGGTGCAGATTTCTTCACAGGGGTGATGGCAGACGCGCCCGCAGATACCTGGAAAGGGATGGTCCTCTTTGAACAGTTCCAGAGCCTCACGGTATTTGCCTTCGTTGATCAGGGCAATATAGCCCTGGATGCTGACATGGGCCGGGCAGGTGGCCTTGCAGGGGGCCGTGCTGCGTTTGCTGATGCCGAAGGCTCCCGGAATGGCCTGTGGGTATTGTTTGAAGATCGCCTTGCGTTCGGACAGGTCTTCGTCATATTCGTTGGGCAGGGAAATCGGACAGACCTTGGTGCACTCGCCGCAGCTGGTGCATTTTGCAAGGTCTACATAGCGGGGTTCTTGCCTGACGATGGCGGAGAAGTTGCCCGGATCGCCCTTGAGATCCAGCAGTTCGGTGTTGGTTAACAATTCGATGTTCAGATGCCGGCCGACCTCGACCAGTTTGGGTGAGATGACTCACATGGCGCAGTCATTGGTAGGAAACGTTTTGTCCAGCTGGGACATCAGCCCTCCAATGGCCGATGATTTTTCTACCAGGTAGACATAATAACCGGCTTCAGCCAAATCTATGGCTGACTGCATGCCGGCAATGCCGGCGCCAACGACCATCACTGATCCTGAAGTTGTTTTTTTACTCATAACATCATCCTAATCCATTTCAAGTTTTTGGCCTGCCGACTGCTCGAGCAGCCATGGGACAGGCCTTTATTCGGGAGAACGTTAATTTTTTTTGGCCGGGGAATGGCACCCCAACTCACCTATCATAACCAGGTAACCAGGTAAAAAAACCAAAGTGTTTAATGCCATACGACTAAAACTACTGTCAAGGCTATTGTAAAAGCAGGTTCAAGAAAAACACTATATGAGACATCAATAAATATTTTGTTGTATTTATTGATTAAATCATATTAACTGAATTTAATTTACCCGGTCGGAATTTCTTCAACTAATCGAAATAAAGGATATTATTGAGGCCTGCAGGTTTGCCTCAATCTGAACAGGACCTTTCATCAGCAGGCGGTCCGGCCATGCAGACAAAGACACCTTCGATCATCAATATCGCCCTGGTGGGCGGCGGGCAGCTTTGTGTCGAAGTCCTCAATAAAACGACCTTTGATTACATGCAGGAAGGGGTGGATGCACCGATTCTGGCGGTGGCGGATCCGGATTCGGACAGTGCCGGCATCCGCCGTGCCCGCGATTTGGGATTGCTTACCTTTTCCGATTATCACGATCTTTACGACCGTCGTTACAGCATCCATCTGATTATTCTCCTCACCCCGGAAACGGACATCTTAAAAGATGTTCTCGAAACGCGACCCACCCGCATTCGGATCATGTCCTGTCCGGTTTTTGAAATTTTCTGGAAGGTCATCGGTGTCGAGGAACGCAAACTGCGGGAACAGAACACGGCCATCGAAACGATTTTGAACGGGATTCAGGATTTATTACTGGTCATTAATCCCGATATGGAGATCATTGAAACCAATGAGGCATTTTTGACCGAGACCGGCTGGAATCGGGATGAGGTGATCGGACGCAAGTGCCATGAGGTCTACGAAAGGCTCGATCATCAGTGCGATGACCCGCAGAACATCTGCCCTTTGACCGAGGTGGTTAAAAACAAGACCCACAGCCAGGTGGTGCGCACCCGACCGGGAAAAAACGGTAAAATCCGCCACTTTGAAGTGACCGTCTACCCGGTATGGGAGAAGGACGGCAAGATATCCAAATTCATTCACATCAGCCACGATGTTACCCAGCGCGTGCGCGAAGAAGAAGAGATAACCCAGCAATTGGAGCAGATGGTCGAAGAGCGCACACATCAGTTGAAAGAGACCCATGCCAAGCTGCTGCACCAGGACAAAATGGCCTCCCTGGGAAAACTGTCCGCATCGGTGGTGCACGAGATTAACAACCCGATTGCCGGGATACTGAACCTGATATTGCTGCTCAGACGCATTATCGATGAAGGTCCCCTGAAGACTGGCGATATTGCCCAGTTCAGGCAATACCTGAGCCTCATGGAAACCGAAACCCGCCGTATCAGCGGTATTGTTTCCAATCTGCTGGCTTTCTCGCGGCCGCCCTCGCTGAAAATCAAGCCATTGGACATTAACCAGCTAATTGAAAAAACGCTGATTATCCATGCCAACCTGTTTAAAATAAATGGGGTGGATGTTATCAAGCGATTCGATCAACGGCTGCCAAATTTTACCGGATCCGAAGATCAGCTTCAGCAAGTGTTTATGAATCTGATTTCCAATGCCGTTGCCGCCATGGAAAACCGACCCGATGCCGTCCTCACGATCGCCACCGGTCTGTCCACCAGAAGGAACGGTATTTCGGTTGAATTTCAAGACACCGGTGTCGGTATACCCGAAAGGGATTACTCCCGGCTCTTCGAGCCCTTCTTCACCACCAAAAAGGACGGCAAAGGGGTTGGACTCGGTCTGTCAGTCGTCTACGGCATAGTCAAAGAACACGGCGGTTCGATCTATGTGGATTCCCGGGAGGGGCTGGGCGCGAACTTCCGGGTATATCTGCCCCTGGAACATCCCCAGACGCCGTCTTAACGACAGGGCCATCTGAAATAGTGGAGGAAATGATGGGTACGGCGAAAATTCTCATCGTCGATGATGAATTGATCATGCGCGAATCTCTGTCCGGCTGGCTGGCCAGGGACGGACACAGCGTCGATACGGCGGCCAGCGGTGAGGAGGGACTGGAGCGGTTCAAACAGACCCGATACAATATTCTGTTGGTCGATATTAAAATGGAAGGCATCAGTGGCCTGGATGTGCTGCGCCAGGTCAAAGACAGCGATCCGGACATAGCGGTTGTGATGATTACCGCTTACGGCTCTATTGCTACGGCCATCGATGCGATGAAAAACGGTGCCTATGACTACCTGCTCAAGCCGTTTGATCCCCACGAGCTGGGCATGTTAATCGACAAAATTATCGAACACCAGGCCCAGACACTGGAAAACCTTTATCTGAAAGAGCAATTTCGGGACCGTGACCGGTTTGAGAGCATGATCGGTCAGTCCTCTGCCATGCAGGCGGTGTTTGATCTGATCTGCGATGTCGCATCTGCGGACAGCACGGTGCTTATAACCGGCGAAACAGGCACCGGTAAAGGACTGGCGGCCAAGGCCATACACACCAACAGCCCTCGCAGTCAAGGCCCGTTTGTGACGGTCAACTGTGGTGCCATCCCGGAACATTTGATGGAAAGTGAGCTGTTCGGGCATCAGAAAGGTGCTTTTACGGATGCCAAGGAAACCAAAAAAGGGCGTCTGGAGCTGGCCCATGGCGGAACGCTGTTTCTGGATGAAATCGGCGAGATCAGTATGCGCATGCAGATTGATCTTTTGCGGGTGCTGGAGGATCGAGTTTTTTACCGGGTCGGCGGTACCCAACCGATTGAAGCCGATTTTCGGGTCATCGCCGCTACCCATCAGGACCTTGCCGAGGCCATTCGAAAAGAAATATTCCGAGAGGATTTGTACTACCGCCTGAACGTGGTTCCAATGAAAATGCCGGCCCTGCGTGAGCGCAAAGAAGATATCCCTCTGCTGGCCGAGCATTTTCGGCGGCGATTTTCCCAGGAGATAAACAGGACGGTCGACGGCCTCAGCCGCGAAGCGCTCGATGATCTGATGCTGCATGAATGGCCGGGCAATGTCCGCGAGCTGGAAAATGCCATTGAACGCGCCGTGGTGGTGGGGAAAGGGCGCAAGCTGCGCGCACGGGATTTGCCGTTTTACTGTGAAACCCACCTGTCCACGCTCCCCGGCGTCTCCCTGCACGAAGTTGAAAAGGCACATATATTGCGCATCCTTCAGGACACGGGCTGGAACATATCAAAAAGCGCCGGCATGCTTAAAATCGATCGGTCCACCCTGTACAGTAAAATCAAACGCTACCAGCTGCAGAAATCAGATTGAACAGCGCTGTCCGAGATATCATTATTTTGTCTCCCATTGGAGACATCGATTCGGCTGTCATCGAATCGCTCGGCCGGAATTTGGGCCGCAGGTTTGGCCTGGCGACCGAAACCGTGGTTTTGTTAAACAATCTGGATTTTGCCCTGGATACCGGCCGCAATCAGTATCACTCCACCCCGATTTTATCCGAACTGGCGGGTCGGGCACCTGCCCGGGCAGTCAAGGTTTTGGGAATCACGCGGGTCGATTTATTTATACCGATCCTGACCCATGTATACGGTGAAGCCCAACTGGGGGGCAGGGCCTGCATCGTTTCCACCTATCGACTCCACCCCGATGCCGTTGCACCCACAATTACTTCCAATGAAAGGCTGATCAAAGAATCGGTGCACGAGCTGGGGCATACGTTCAAACTGCGCCACTGCCCCGATCGCTCCTGCATCATGCACTACTGCCGCCGGATCGAAGATGTGGATCATAAATCAAACCGGTTCTGCCGCCATTGCCGGGTTTTAATCGACGACGAATTAAAAAGAGCGGGTCTCAAAGAGCCGAAATGAGCCAGGCAATCGTCCATCAAAGTCCAATTCAATTAACCTTTTTTTAATTCGTGAAAATTCGTGTTAATTCGTGGCTATTAATAAAATTGAAATCCGGAAGAAGAAAAACCGTTACTATGACGTCATCCGGGTCTGTCTTCCACTGGTGATGAGCACGGCCGCGGTGACTGTGATGGAGTTCACCGATCGTGTGTTTCTTTCCAATTACAGTCTGGATGCGATATCTGCGGCAACCCCGGTCGGCATCGTGGCATTTTTGTTTATTCTCTTTTTCTCGGGTGTGGCCGGATATGGCACGGTCTTTATTGCCCAGTACGCCGGTGCCGGCGCCCATGACAGAATCGGCAGTGCCCTCTGGCAGATCATCTATTTCTCACTCGCATCAGGTATAGTGCTGGTGGGGATTTCATTCCTGGCGGTTCCTATCTTTAAGCTCGGCGGGCATGCCCCGGAGATTCAGCGTCTGGAAAGCATTTATTTCAGGATACTTTGCCAGGGCGCGGTGCTGAACGTTGCCGGGGCCGGCCTGGCGTCCTTTTTTACCGGAAGAGGCCTGACCCGGCCGGTCATGGTCATTACCGCTGCCGGAATGATCGTTAACATTCCGCTGGATTATGCCCTGATCAACGGTGTCTGGTGGTTCCCCGAGCTCGGTATAACCGGTGCGGCCATCGCAACAGTGGCCGCCTGGGGTTTGATTCTTTTTTGTTATGGGGTGTTGGTTTTCACAAAAGCCAATGACCGGCAGTACCGGGTTTGGAGCGCACGACCGTTCGACAGAGACCTCTTTTATCGACTATTGAAGTACGGCGTGCCGGGCGCGCTGCAATTCTGCCTGGATGTCTTCGCTTTCATGTTTTTCATATTCATGGTCGGGCGGATCGGGATAAACGAACTGGCAGCCACGAATATCGTTATTGCCATTAACTCGCTGGCCTTCATGCCGGCGATGGGTTTTTCTCAAGGGGTCAGTTCGCTGGTTGGACAGTCACTGGGCAGCCGGCGGCCGCAGCGGGCAAGATCTGTCGTCTGGAGCGCCATTCATTTACTGTTATTATACATTTTTGTGCTCGATATCTTTTATATTCTGGCCCCGCAATACTTGATATCTGTTTTTATCCCTTCGGGACAGGCTGACCCGGTTTACGCTTCGATCACCGATACAGGCGCCAACCTGCTGCGCATTGTCGCCCTGTATGTCTTTCTGGATGCCCTGTACATGATTTTTGTCGGGGCGCTGCGCGGAGCCGGTGATACACGCTTTATCATGTGGGCCATCGGGACGGCGTCCCTGGTCGTGATGGTCCTGCCGGTTTATATCGGCATTACCTATTTTCAAATGGGAATCTACTATGCCTGGATTTGCACCACCCTGTTCATCACCGCATTGTTTACCATTTCGTTTTTACGTTACCGCCAGGGGAAATGGGAAAAAATGCTGGTGGTTGAAAAAGAGGCGATCAGGCCATAGATTCTTCAGCATGCAAGCTCAGGCGGTTAATTAAATCCAAAAGCAGGAAAACACCGAAATTATAATCTAATCAACGGTTAGAATGTATTAACGAAAAACGAAAGGAAACAACTTATGGATTCAAACAAGCAAACTGCCCTGGTTACCGGTGCGAGCAGCGGGATCGGCAGAGAAACGGCCATTCGGTTGGCTGAAAAAGGTTTTAACGTCATCGCCGCGGCCCGGCGTATTGACCGGCTCAACGAACTGGCAGATCTGAACCCGAACATTGCGCTCAAACAGGTGGATCTGTCGCAGCCGGAGGAAACCGAATCCTTTTGCCGCGCTCTTGAAAAACGGACCGAACCGGTTGGCGTGCTCGTAAACAATGCGGGTTACGGCACCCGGGGGGTTGTGGAAGAAGTTGCCCTGGAGAAAATAAAACGCATGTTTGAGGTGAATCTGTTTTCGCTGATTCGCATCTCACAGGCGTGTATACCCGGCATGCGCAGGCTAAAAAAAGGAACCATCGTGAATGTAAGTTCCATTGTCGGACGGTTTCCATTCCCGGGAAGCGGCGTCTACGCCGCATCCAAGTATGCCGTGGAGGGCATTACCGACGCGATGCGTCTCGAACTGGCTCCCTTTGGAATCAACGTTGTGACCATCCGGCCGGGCGCTATAGCCACGGAGTTTCAGGAGGTGGCCGCGGAAATGACCGGCGGACTGATGGAACGCACCGATTCGCCATACACGCCATTTTATCAGACGGTCAAAGCGGCCTCGGACAGGACGTTTGCCGATCTGTCCATGCCGGGTCCGGACTTGATCGCCGATCTTATCGTTGCAGCCATACTTGCCGATGCTCCCGAGGTGGTTTACGCGGCAGGTCCCCTGAGTGATACGATTCTCTCTAAGCGTCTGGAAATGAACGACAAAGCCTTTTATCAATTCATGCTGGAAACATTCGATCTGTCCGATCTGCGGATTTGATATATCCGCAAAGGAACAATATATCTGGTTGGGTTAAATTATTTTCTCAGGTAATCTGTCGATATGCCGATAATCTTGTTGGATATCTTTCACGCGCAATCCCGTCGATCCATCGCGTGATGTCTATAGGCCTTCGATTTCACAATTATTATAGATATTAACTACTACAGGGTACCAATCATGCCAGAAATCGCTTTGATCAATGCAACAGAACCGACAGTGTTTATTTGTCCCGAATGCGGGGCGGTCAGGAACGCCGGACTGACCCAATTCAAACTACTGGATCAAATAATCAAGCTAAAATGCAAGTGTCCGTGCGGCAACACATATGCGACGACGCTCGAAAGACGTAAAAGTTTTCGTAAAGACGTCTCATTTAAGGGGCGTTATGAATATCCGCCGCAAGAAGAACAGGGCACCATTGTTGTTGAAAACGTTTCGATGGGTGGTATCAAATTCAAAATGGGCGTTAAGGGGAGTTTTTGCGCCGGCCACAGACTCTGGGTCGAATTTAGTCTGGACGATGGCCTGCAGACCCTGATTCGAAGGCAAGTCGAGGTAAGATGGATGAAAGATCTCACAGCCGGGGCCCGATTTATAAATACGGATCGGTATGATGGTCTCGGGTTATACGTGCTGTCCTGACACATTAAAAGAATGAAACTGGAAATTTGAAACTGGAGATTTGGAGAAGGAATTCTGTCTTTTTCTATTATTAAAAGGACACAGATGAACGCAGGTGTTTACGGATAAAAATATTGCTGCTACAAAATCTGTTTTTATCTGTGTTCATCCGTGTCCCATTTATTACAACTGACAACGGACAGCGCGTAAGCGCCCTATGAGCTATCAGCTGTGAGCTTTGATCTACTATACGTGTCCTCCTACATCTTCTCCTTATCCCGCTGCGGCGCATCGAACCCCGGGCAGCCGGTCATGATGGCATGTTTGCGACTGACCGGATATTGGCGGCATATATCCGGTTTGACCCGATGGATTCGGCAGATCCACTGTTTATCAGAGGATCCCTGGTGTAAAAAAGGGCATTTTTCAGCCAGCTTTTTCGTTCCGGGCACCATCCAAATCCGATAATCCTTGACCCTGCCATTTTGCTCGAATACACCGACCCACTCCAGGATATCCTTGCGTTTCATCTGCTGCCATTTTTCGACATCCTCGGCCTTGAGCTGGTCATGATAATCAAGCGACAGACAACATCGACCACATTGTTTGCATTCAAAGCATTCCATGCCTGTTTCTATGCGAATCCCCTTTTTGCCACTGTCCGGATCCACTTCCGCAAACGCACGGGTCTGAAATACCCGCGCGCAAATCGGTGCCAGCATATCTGACGTCAAACTGGCGGTTTTCAGCAGCTCACACACATACTCACCCAACTCGGCCCCATTCATCCAGCGCATGTTGCGGCGTCCGGCCATGCTGATCCACGCGCCGACTTTTGGGGGTTCCCGTCGTGCAACCGTTTTGCCAGCCGAGATCAGACGAATAATTTCGCAAAACAAGAGCGTTTGGGGTTCATACTGCCGGAAATCGGCGCAGATGGCTTCCAGGGCCTGATCGGTTTCCAAAAACAGGTACTCTTTTTCTATCATGATGTCTCTCGTTATCTACAGATGCTGAGCCATATCATGTTCAGGTATACCATCTATCCCGAATATGTCATGAAAAATTTTGGCGGATCATCATGCAAACTAGGCTGTCTCATTAATTATGCTTACCTCAGGACCGTATACTATAGGAAAAAGTAAGTAGATAAAATACGAACTTCTTCTAATTGTGGTTGTCGCCCATATTGATTAGTTACAGATAGTAGAAATGCCGGATTAACACCCCACCGTTCACCCGCAAGGGAAGCATGTCTAAGAGAAGTCTGAGACGCCGCTGAAGTTTATTCAGACGGCAGTCGTCAAGTGTCAGCCTTGCAGCAGCTTGAAGTGGTATTCAGTTGGATTGCCTGTATCGGAGCTATATCGGAAAGGGGTGGCGACATGTTGAAAATTACGAAGACCTCACAGATTTTTCCATTGATTATCTTTTGTATCCTCACGGCCTGCAACGGATCAGAAACTGATTCAGACTATAAAAATTTCGAGATCCGCAACATTCACCTCTATACGACAGCGCCTGAAACCTTTGACAGCTGCATGGTCAACCATGACAATTACTGGGATCAGCTGGCCAATTGTGATCACCAGATCGTCTGGCCCGACTGGCACGAAGCCGGATCTGCGTATAAGGCCTTCACGGTTGAATCCAACAGCGTCATTGTCGTCCAATTATATGCTGTAAACAAACAGCGGAACACAAAGGGGCTGGGCGTATCGATTAATTCAGGACCGGAGAGTTCCTTCGAATTGGACTTTTCAGAATGGGGTCAACTCGAAACTTTTGAAATTGGGATTGATATCCTGTCTGACGGTTGGATGCCGGGCACATACGCGATAGAATATTGGCTTGAAACAACATACGGACGCCGGACGCCGGTATACACCCTTGAAATTGTCGTCTCTGGATCGGGAGGACTATCGGCAAGCGCCGAACCGGGTATCGATGAACCGACCTATGAGTCCAAATTGTTGGATTTTGAGGTTTTAAACAACTAAGTCCTTAGTATCGTTCAAAAGTTGTGGCATGGGCCATATAAGCGCCAAGTTTTCAAGAATATTAACCGAGCAAGTCGATTTAACCACAGAATGAGCAGGGAATTGTCATGTGCTCCGACGAGCTATGTGAGGGCCCATTCTCACACATGACAATTCCCTGCTCATTCTGTGGTTAAATCGACTTGCTCGGTTAATATTCTTGAAAACTTGGCGCTTA
>Ga0126335_1000664_pt1 | contig 17200 bp, 14 predicted proteins | sample OlaspJWI45metaG_FD_108409 | JGI IMG/M metagenome (GOLD analysis project Ga0126335, IMG submission 108409) | Marine gutless worms symbiont microbial communities from Oahu, Hawaii - Olavius sp. 1 OAHU.JWI-45 metaG | ecosystem: Host-associated > Annelida > Digestive system > Unclassified | place... | reverse complement strand
TAAGCTGCGGCTAGTCGCCGCAAGCCATAGACAGTCATCAGCCAGCCATATAACTTATGGCTATGACTCGTGACTCTAAGCTTATCCTGTTTGCTGCAGCTGCAACTATAGCAAGTTATCTGTTATCTGCTACATTGTAGGGGTGTTCATCAAAAATAGAAAAATGCTTTTGCAGTGTATTGACCTTCATGTACAGTTAATCATAAGTCTGGATATCAGAATTATTTGTCTAGAGAGGTGGAGTAAACAGAACTTGTGAACGTGAATTATGAGAAAAGTAGCATTTTCAATGTTTTAATGACAGTTCTTATATGTTTTATGTGCATGTTGTAGAAACTATGTCTTCTTTGGGTGCAGCAGTTAACATACCAACTTTTGTGGGTTAGTAGATTGGATTTTATGATTAGTAGTGATTATAGCATGTATGTTGTGTTTAGTTTGGTAGTTTCAGGCACATTGAATGCTTGAGATGCATACTATTGCGATTAATGATCCCGGGCATCTGCTAGCCTGTCTATATGTGGCTTTACACAGTTTTGCTGTGCAAATACAGCTGAATGGATCGTTTTTCTGCTTGAGATGAAACTCTTGGGGACTAAGGAAAATTTATTATGTGGGAATCCCCATTCCCCCATGGATTCGATGTGGCCTTTGCCAAATTACCTTGGCCGCTTGTTGAAGTCAGCACGGTTTTAAAATGTTGCTCTTTCTGATTGTCATGAACAACAGGTTCAAATTTTGTTAATGTTGTTCAAGAGATGCACACAGCCTTCACTCAAAAGACAAAGACTTTTCTGATTTTTATCGTTTGTTGTTTCTATTTATGTGAAAATAAGTTTAATGCATTATTGGCATTGCTGTATGCTTAGTATAACAGGATTGTTTTGCAATAGTTTACTGAAATTTTGATTGAATGGCTCAGCAGAATCATCCGTTGTTAGTGTACAGATTAAACATAAAAGTTTCACATTTATTTTAAAAATTTGTTTTGTTCTTTGTCAGCTGATCTGCCACCTTCACCTCGTTCAAAGAGACTGCAGAATGTGCAAGAAACTGGAGCTAAATGTGGTATGGACACCAGCACCACCAAGGTCTTTGTGATTTCTAATTCATTTTTATTTTATCATTTAATTTTTTTTAAACTTACTGTGTGTTATTGTTTTATTACCTGCACACATACTGCAAGCGGGCATTGTTTTTGGCGGTGTCTGAGCATCTGTGTGTCTGTATGCACAAAATCTTGAAAACTACTGATCAGAAATTGATGTAACTTGGTATGAATATGCCTATGGTGGACGCTAGAAGTGTTTGGAAGTTGGTGACAGTTGACCTATACCTTTGACCCTGAGAGCTAATTTTGTGCTTTTTTTAATTCAAGCTATATATTTTGAATGGCTTGACCTAGCAACTTCATTTTTTGGAGACACATCTTCGTAATATCTAGGTCACGATGCAGTTTCAAGGTCATGGGTGGTCAAGGTCACGTCAGCAAAAAAGCGGTAGCATGCAACTCAAAAACTACTGGTCAGAAATTGTTGGAGCTTGATCGGAATATCTGTTACGATAACACTCAAAGTAATTCAGAGCTTTTGACATTTTGACTTTGCTCCCCTCGGACGCAGTTTAATGATTTTTATATTATGCAACTGCTGAGCTTTATAGCATTACATGTGTCTTCAGTTGAGTGAATTGCTTGTTTTGTGTTGCAAGGTGAATGAAGGCTTGAGAGCAGCATCTATTAATGCCCCAATACCAAGCATGATACTGCAGGTTTGCTTGCAGCATGTTTAAAATAGTGCTTTATTGGTTTTCAGACATTTTCAGTGTCAGCGATATTCATTGCACACAGGATCTCAACATGATAATTGTTACTCTGTGTGATTTTATCTGTCCTACACAACTTGAAATAGTGATATTTTGTTTAAAATGTATTCTTCTGTTTCATTCTGTTCTGTTCTTTAACCCTCGTTGGTGGTACGAGGTTCAGCTGCATCGTAGACAATCTTTCTCCATTGTGAGCAGTTCTCCGTTTCCCTCACTGCTACCACCAACGATAGCCCTGTCCATGTCTTGGTGTTTTCTTGCCAAGTTGTGCGTGGTCTTCCTCGTACTCTTGTTCCTGGCATGGTACCTTCAACGATTTCTTTCTCCAAGCAATTTCCTGGTTTCCGTAAGACGTGGCCAAAGAACTTGGGTTTCCTGGATATTATGGACTCCAATAAACTTCTTTCAGGGCCTGTTTTTTCCAACACCCATTCATTGGTGCTTTGAGTCTATGACACTAATATTTGTCTGATACACTTCAGTTCAAAAGCTCTAACATGTGATTCATCTACCATTTTCAGAGTCCAACTCTCGCATGCATATGTTGCGACCAGCCACACAAAGAGTCTGCAAGAGACGCAACTTTGTTCTGACTGACATGTCGTGACTTTTCCATATCTCAGTCAAGGATATGCTGATGCCGTATGCTTTACCCAGCCTTGCGCTGATTTCCACTCCATATTTGCCATCTTCTGTTATCACTGAACTAAGTTGAGAAAACGAGCTGACCTGTTCGAGAGTAGTGCCCTGAGTGACAGTATTACAAGGGCAACCTTTCAGTGTCATTACCCTGGTCTTGTTCACATTTATTAGAAGGCCAAACTCCTGACTCGTACTGTCATGCTTATCCAAAAGTACCTGTGAAATGGCCAACAAAATAATGTCATCAGCATAGCGGAGGTAGGAGACTGTCAGCATTCAAAGTACAGAAGATTTGTTTGCAGATCCTGGCAAAATTTTTGCTGTTGATTATTGTACTGATAGGTCTATTGAAAAATATTTTACAGCATGTTTGGTTCAATTTTTTTTATTCAGATCTTTTTATGATGTTTCTGAGTTTCAATATTTACATGATTTTTCTGTATTTTTTAATTTTAATTTGTAGGTTTTTTCTCTCTTTTGTATGTATTTTGATTTAAAGATACTGATAGGCTTCGGTCTTTTCAGTGAGTTTATATCAGTAGCACAATTGCTTTTTCGCTGCCATACTCTGCGTGTAAATAATAGTAAGTTTATATTCTTTGTTAAAATTTAAATATTGAATTATTTGGTTGTTAAATTCTGCTGTTGTTAGATGGATAATTTTGACAGTCTTCATCTCTTGTAACTGCGTGTTTGTGTTTTTTGTGTACAGGAGTCTGCTGAGGAAGAGCAGACCTTATCACACTCTGGTGTACGAACTGACCAACATAGAACTACATCGTTGAGTCACAGCGTCACGGACTCGGCACATGCTGTACAAGGAGTGGCAGTCACTGCTGGATCTTCTGATGTCAGATTAGTCTCAGCAGCACCTGTAGCAGCACTGTGTGTATCCCTCTATCGTTTCTTCAGTCCCCGCCTGCTTCCTGAAAGAAATATTTGAATAATCTTTAAATTTTTATTAGAACTAGAATACATGCCAGTGCATTGTAGCTTGTATGTTATTCATGTGGCCTACCATTAATTAGTAATAGATTGTGTCGGATAAAAGTTATATCAATAACTAATAAAATACTTGTCGTGTATCGTAACAATTAACACATTGTAGCAGCATGTGTACATGTCTTTATAGTTAATACACACTTGAAATATTGCTACTATCCATGAATCTGCTTTTTTCTTTTTCGTAAAGGTTGACTTTTTTGAATAGTAAGATTAAGGATAACTGATAAACACGTTGTGAGTTAGAGATTTACCGGTAATGCTTGATATGTGGAGACAGAAGTTTCTATGTATGGCTGCATATCTTGTGTCATTCAGTGAGTGTATTTTGCTGCATGCAGACCGTCAGCAATGGTACAAGTCATGCTTCAGTTGCCAGGTTCTAACTACCAGTTGCCTGTCAACATCCCTGCAGAGACCATATTGCCAGCATTAACCAAGTATTTACCCAAGTTGCCACCAGCAACAGTTGCCGTGACTACAGGCAGCTCTGGCATCATCTTGAAGCAAGAAGCACAGAAAGTTGACGCAGGCTTGGTATGGATGTCTCTTATTAATGGCACTTTTTATGATAGCAGTGATCATTTAGGCCCTAGGGTGATGCACAGTGGATGCAGACATCCTCTAAATACCATATAGCTTGTTTGGTGAAATCAGTTCGTATTAATACTCCTATATGACTGATTTACAGTACCATTATGCTATATGCAGCACTTAAGTTGCTGTTTTAGATGTTTTCTTGCACTAATTAGACTGTGTATGTCTTAAATTTGTTCGTTTAAGTATACAAACACTTTATCTGTAGTACCCATTTTCGTCATTATTATCATAGATTATCATCTGAATGACAGATTTGATACCAGCCGAGACGTGTTTCAATTACTGGTGGCAGCAGATAGAACATACTCTCAAAGTTACTACTGGAGTACTAGTAGAAGTGTTTCAGTAATAGTTCCATCGAATGTGGAAGAGCATGATATTTGAAGGCATGTTCTTGCCAGATTGTATTTCGGTGAAACATATTGGTATCATGGTGTTGATATGGAATATGTGCTGTGGACTGTTTTGCAGACAACTTCAGTGCTGCCATCTGGTAGTAAAGCTGAAGATCAGAGGCTGTCTGAGATTGTAGCACCACAAACAAAGATTCCACGGTTAGCAAACACCGTTGCCAGGACGTCAGCGGAGCCCACCACAGTGCCGCAGCTATATGATAACCCACTGGCATCAAGGTACTTAAGAACCTTGTATTTATCAGAGTGTTTTCTTAGCATCAGCCGACTGAAAGTGAATCTTGTGTAAGTTTGAAGAGTTTGAGAGATGTGGAAGAATAATAAAGTCCATATAGTGAGATGTTGTGCTGTGATGTGTTGGATTAGTTGTGTGAGGTTTTGTGAGATTTTTTGTCTTCATCGGCTAAATACGTGCAGGAAACATTAAGTTTTTGGGTGTTTGCAGTGTCTGTCCGTAGCAATCATGAGTTTGGAGTGGGAGACTGAGAAGGTATGCCCAACGCACTTAACTCCATCTTGCACTGACGTCGCAGCATCATCCCAGGAATTGGACCTGCTTCCCTTCTCGGCCACCAACTTTAAAACTCTTGATTACCACACTGTCCACGATTTGTCTGTTTTTCCATTTCAATAATCCCAAACTGCAGAGATGTTGACAAGAAATTGTCACCATGATGTAAACTTGTCGCTAGTGGACACGGCCCGGTGGAGGCATAGGCACTGTTTAAATGCATTCTCATTTTTTTGTGTGCTTGGTTGCTTGATTGTCTAGAAAGACTCATCTCTGAAATGACTTGTCATTTGTCGAGTGGGATATATTACATATGCAGCAGATATGGCCTTCTGAACTACGGTATGTCCGGGGAAAAAGTAAACCGGTGTATACGTTTTTATAACTCCGACAAACAACGTTGGATTTTAACCAAATTTTTCACCAATAATACAACTTCTGGTTGCAAACAAACTACCAAATTTCAGTAAAATCTTTCAAAGTCTGCGAAAGTTACAGCAAGTTTAGTGAGCTCACCCAAAAACATGAAGTGTCCACTATTGGCAATGTTTAGACGTGTGACGGTGAAGTACAAAAGTCAAACATATCGAAAGTCTGTGTTCAGAATATCCTCTACGTGCTCGAGTGAAAGCTTAAAGATGTGAACGTCACTGCCTGACTCAATTGATCATCTGGTTGAAATGTTCACACTCTTCGATCAGACATGACTTCAGCTGGGCAACTTCATGAATTCGGCTGTGGTACACATGCTCCTGCAGCTTCCCTTAGATCTGGTAGTCTAGCAGGACTGTTGGCTGGCCAGAGAGTTGGAGCAATGAAGTCTGGTGTTTCACGGGTTACAGCTGCACGGTTTTTAAGTGCCTTATGGGTAGGAGTGTTGTCCTGTCAGCAAAGGTCACTACGGCACCACTGACTTCACTGACTGACGTGGTGGAAACTGATATTTTGTCATCAGCCTAATTCATGGGGGGACAATGTGCGATTTCACAGTAGAGTTTTTAAAATATGTCAAATTTTACGGGCCCCACAGCTGTTATTTTGTAAGGTGTAAATACGGCCAAGACAAATGACCACAGTGCAAATGACGCATAGCTGTCTGTTGTGAAATAAATAAGGAAGCAAGCGGGTTGAGCTAGTGTGGTGGGACTGGGATGTAAGTAAGTAACCCAGTAAATACATGCCAACTACTTAGTGCTGAAGTGTGACACTTACTCACTTAGCAAACAGCAAAATCTGCACAAAAGCTGTTGAATGATTAAACTCTGAAAACCTTCATAAATGAAAGTAAAAGTGCTAAAATCACGCATTTCATGGAAATAGGCGTTTTTACGCAAGATGGCCAATTTCACGGAAAATGTAACGGCCGTGAAATCGTGAATTAGGTTGGTCCTTAGTCATCAGTATTTGAAGATTAATAAATCCACTGTTATGACTATTTTCTAAGGAAATTTTGTGGTTTTTTCAAAGACGTATTCAGAATCCAGTGCACATAATTTTGTTAGGATGCGTTGAAATTTGACATTTCTATCCCGTATTGTCTTTGGTTTACTATTTCCCAGACACAGTGTGGTTTGTTATGTAAACTAAATTGTAGAGCCCTGAGCGTAAGATGACAGAGGTTTTAAATAAGAGTTTAATTTGTATTTGTTGTTTGTGTTTATAGTTATACATCATCAAGTGTCATCAGTGATAGTGATGCTGATGACAATTCACAGACACTACAAAGCAATAACAACAGGTCAGAGACCACTGCTTATGTCGTGATTCATATGACGTGTAAAGTGAATGAATTTGAAGTGAATTTTTTTATTAAATATATTTATGTTTACACCAAGTTTCGATAAACAACTCAGATTTATACATCAGTATCACAGATTGCAGTCCTTACTAATAATTTTTTAATCAGTCATCTGCAGCAATTGCTTGCATATGAAAACAGCAGCATTATGGTGTTGTAAACACGATATTCAGCATTCAGTAGTTCTTGATGCATAAGTAGTGTCAGTGTATGAATTTGTGTAACACCAGTGCTTTCGTGGATGAATAACGAAGTAAATGAGACTTTATCATGATGCAGGTGGTGTGGATATGTTTTGGTCATGTGTGCATTCCGTGAATTTGTGGGAAGTAAAGTGCAGAAGAATGCTCTGTAAAATTTGTGCTCAGCTTTCTTTGCATTATTTAGGTTCCATTTTTCATTGTGCAGAAATGCTGCGACGAGATGTCGACAAAAGAAGAAACAGCAGATTGAGAAGATGGAACAGAAGGCAAAAGAACTTCAGGCCGAAAACATGAACTTAGAGGTAATGTTTCTGGACATTTATCTGTTGTAAAGGTAAAAACAGACCGACACAACAAGAAGGAAATAACTATAAATACAAACTGCAGTTAAAGTGTTTGGTTTATCAGTACAGACTTGGGCACTCTTATGGAGTTGCCCCATATTTAGTACTGGTAGTCAGGAGAGTATTTGTTAGTTAGGTGATGCATACAGCGGACATAGAGGATAGATTTTTAAAAACATACTTTTTATTTTTTGTAACTAGTAACAGTATAAATTGTTTCACTATATTATAAAATCTTAATAATAATATACGTTCACCTTTCATGATGATCCGGACCTCTAGCCATTCCAACTGCTTTTGCCAGTTTTGTTTTTATTGTTTTTACCTCCCTGGGATCTATACTACCAGGGGTAAAAAAAATAATAATTCTCGGTCGCAAAATAACTGACGTGTCCAGCAATAGCTGAGAAGTTTCATTTCTTTTTCAAAGACTGTCAGTCATCATACAAAGATTTAACACGGCCCTGTTTCGTGACACGTTCACTTTGCAGGATGATCCGACCTCTGGCCATTCCAACTGCTTTTACCAGCTTTGTATACATTGTTTTTAACCTCTGGGATCTTTGCTATCAGGGGTGAAAAGCTAAAAAATATAATAAAAAAATAATAATAATAATAATAAGCAAATTTACATCCCATCATATGGTCATAACTTCAAAGGCGATGAATTACTTGTATGACAGTCAAATCTAACACAGATTGGCTTCATTGACAGGCTTTAATACAATTTGTTGAGGAAACAGTAAGAGCTTACATTTGTTTAGCCTGTTGACTGTGAAACACTTGAAGCCAGTGCTTGTCATGTGAATGTGTGCTGACTACTGAGATGATGTACATGTAGCTGGTGATGATGTTGTGTGCAGGTTGAAATGAAAGGATTACGGAAGGACATACAACAGTTGGAGACATTACTGATACAACACGGGGATTGCTTTCAGCCGTCCAGCACTTTACTCACAGCTCAAGCCTCCGACAGGTTGGTTTAATTGCCATTTTGATAATGAACCGTGGGTCTTTTTTATGCTTCATAGTTAGAGTTGCACTAGACTATTTTGTCTAGTTAATTGAATACTGAATGGATTTTATTTAGTCTATTCTGAACAATGTGTTGATGGTGTAGGAAATTAAAGATTAAACCCACAAAAATTTATGTTGTGGGTGTCCAACACCCACAAAATTTTACGTTCTGCTTTTTAGTGTATTCGTATATTGTCGTCTGTAAACCTTTTCAACATTGCGGTCACCACTCACCGGAGACCTATTTTTCACCCCAGGATTCTATGAAAACGTTTGGAGGCTTGGCTCTTCCGAGACCCACTGGAGAGTTCATAGCGCTCCTTAGACCTCCTAGCTGTATTTAAAGGGTGTCCCCGGGAAAGCGAATGGAGGGGAGGTGAGGGTTGGAAAGAGAAATGAGGGAGCCCTGGGTGGGAGGGAAGGAGGGCACCCACAATTTTTGAGACGTGGCTGTACCCCTGGAACTCGTTGAAGTTATTTGAAATAGTTGACTATCTTTCTGCTGTCATACAGAATGATAATGATTGCATGAATGGATGCATGGATAATGATTTGTAAAGAGGCAGCTGAGATAAAGGTATGACATAATGACTATTGAAGATGAAATGGCTCACAGCAAATGCTGATTAGACCCTAATTTTGTGTAGTTGTTATTTGTTACTTTCATGTTTCACTGCTTTGTGACTTTTTAATGTGTTTGTGGTGATTGATCTTGGCGTCGTCATCGTGGGTGTGTATGTGTGTTTAGTTGTATTATGTGGATTCATATCTACGTAATTATGATGTTTGCAGTTTTGCTGCATAAGTGTACTGCTTGCAAACAGATTTGTGTTTTCTGTTGTGTAGTGCATAGAATCTCTCTCTCTCTCTCTCTGCCATTGTTCCGTGGTCTGCAATGGACAGTGTTCTGATGAAGACTCAGTAATGTTGTGCTACATCTAAGCATTGTGTTATCCAGCAGGTTTTGGTAACTTTGTATTGACAGTCAGTAGTCACCTCAGCATTCAATATTATTTGCATATACAGTATGTTGTAAATAGTGTATATTGTTATGCATTGTCAGATATTTGCCACATGCTGTAGTAAAGATTGTAATCATTAGATCTACGTGATTTGTTTGACGTTGATGCTAATTACTGATCTAAAAGTTGTTGCAAATGTTATTTTAAATGCACGTCAGATTTAATGTCGAATGCCTGTTAAAAAACTGGAATTGGAAGTTGTGTATGTTGTTATGTTATGTTACATTAGTGTCTATAAACAATTTTGGTGTATTGCAACTAGTGTACTGTGTTTAGCTTATGCAGTGCAGTGCTGGAGTAATTTATTCATGTTCTATAATTTATTACTGTTTTTATTTGCCTTTAGTGTTTCGAGCCAGTTGTGCATCGGCATAGTAAAGCTGCATCGTGTGCTAACTGTGTGTGTTCTAAATATGTCGAGTGCATATTTCAGATAATATAGTGTGCTGTAGTTTTGTCTGCACAGTTTTGATGAAAGATATTTTTTCTTTAACAACTGTCAGTTTGCACTCTGCAGATTACGCAGTTTTGTCCAGTGGCTCATGAGCTGTTCTTGTGAAAAGTCTTGCAACTGTTCACTGTGATGTATCTTAGTCAGTTGAAACTGTGTTGATGGGCTACCACAGCAAGAACGATGACTAGAATGTTATTACCTGCACGCATGCTGTGAGCAGGTACTGTTTTTGGCGGCATCTGTCTGTGCGTCTGTCCGCAGCTACTGGTCGGAAATTAATGTAACTTGGTAGGAATATGTCCCATGGGGAACGCTGGAAGTGGTTGGAAGTTGGTAACATTTGACGTTGACCTTTAATCTTGAAAACTATTTTTGTATTTTTTCAATTCATTTTATATATTTTGAATGACGACCTATCAACTTCATTTTCAGTTTGGAGACACGTCTTCAGAATATCTAGGTCACAGTTAAGTTTCAAGGTCATGGGTCCAAGGTGAAGGTCACAGCAGCAAAACAGTGGTAGCGTGCAACTCAAAAACTACTGGTCAGAAATTGCTGGGGCTTGATCGGAATATCTGTTACGATAACGCTCGAAGTAATTCAGAGCTTTTGACATTTTGACCTTGATCTTTGACCGTAGACATATTTTCGTATATTTTCAATTCAAGCTCTAAGTTTTAAAAAGAGGGTACATCTTTAGACTATCTTGGTCACCTTCTAGTTTCAAGATCATGGGGGTTAATTTCAATTTCGCGGTCTTAAAACAGCGGCAGCGCACATGTTTGTACTCCCCTCGGACGCAGTTTAATTAATATGTGTTAATATCCTGAAGATAGCATCAGCATTTGACGTCTTCCTATTAATCTATTTAGCTTCCACTGCTGTCGGACTTTCACTCGTACACTTTTTAACTGGATAACTAATGATGCAGCTTGCTGAGACTGGATCCATGACATGATACAAGCTGTAACAACCGGAGATTTGGATCGAGTGTCACGTACACCAGCCATGGACTAACTGAAATGAAGTACTGTATTGGTGTCTGTCATTAAGTGCAGTGTTTCTATGCTTTCTGGTTGCAAAGTTGAGAGCGTAAGGTGAAGTTAATGTTTCACGTGACAGAAGAGGTCCATTTGTATGCTTGCATGAAAACACCACAGCAAAGCAAAAAGTGGTTTGTATTTTCGAAAGATTTGCATACACAAAAGTAGGTCGTATGTTTCTGAAAGTGATAAATACTGAGATATTTAGTATATTTATTATTATGCTTCACTGTGGACACTGTTGCAGTGGGGAAAAACAAATACATGAACAGAAGTACGCAGGTTTTTCTGATACCTGCTGCTGCGGGTGAAGCTGCAGCGAGTCTGTATAGCTGATGCAGTATTTATTGTTGCTAGTGGATCTGTGGGACTGTGAGCACTCTGCACGTAAGCTGTCGCTGTGGAGTCTGCGGCAGAGGCTTTAAGATAGTTTAGTGCATGTTGAGGTAACAGACTACTTTCACTTGACGTGCTGGGGAAACATCTACCACTTCTACGACTATTTACAGTTTTACACACACAACGCTATTTGCTACAAACTAAACTGTCGCAGCAAACGGTGTAGCCTAAGTTGTAACAATACTGGCACTTTTGCGTACATTATGCTATAATATGATTGTAAAGTGACTGAGTAATCATTTTATGAATTTATGCAAATAACCATTAATATACAGGGGCGGATCCAGGAGTTTTGGAAAGGGGGGCCCGGTAAGGGGGCGAAGCCCCGAACCGAGCGCCGAAGGCGCGAGCGCCGGTGGGGGGTCTGGAGGCCTCCCCCAGATAATTTTGAAAAATTAGATGCGATTTCCTGCAATCTGGCATATATTTTTGGGATCAGAATGGCCTCGAATATCATTCGAAATTGGGCCTTTGCAGAACAAAAAACAGTAGCGGCCACGATTTCGAAACCCACCGATATTAGACGAAATAACGACTGATTTGTCGTGTGGGTCTATGGGATCACACAGACACACACACGCATACACCCCCAAACTTCCAAAAGCTCCTCGGATTTCGGCCACTATAAAATCAAAATACAATTTCAAAAATATTTTTTTCAGACATTGTAGGCCTATACAATGTAAAAAAATAAAATTGACTTTGCCAAAAATAGGGGGGTCGGGCCCCCCTGGATCCGCCCCTGAATGTACATCATATATCTACAGTATTGCTATTATAAAATATACATTGTACAAATCACAAATCTCACATTTTTAAAAACAATTCTAAAAAACGCACATATCACAACAAATGCTAACATAGTTATAATACTAAAATGATGAAATGTAGCATGTGAATTTTGTACACTAGCTTAATGCATGACTTCAATATGCCAAGCAAATAGACTTGAAATAGTTATTGTAAAAAGTGACTATAAATATGACGTGTGCAAATACGCGATAATACTGATAGAAAGAAAGAACTTGGCAACGTTCTCAGCGATAGATAACAATCCAAAACTTGGCGGATCTCGTCAGCGGAAGAGCCCACTCGCTATACGTCAGTTTAAACGACATCATGATGTGCAGCAGCGTGTGCTGTGTGCTGTTGTATCGAAGACTGGAGGCAGATGTAGGCCTATCTTAACTAAACAAAGGAAAGGGCAAAACTAATTTGGCAAAGGCCGCATCGATGAGGACCCCGTCTAATACTACTGTTTCTTGGGTCCTCAATCATCAAGAGTCTCCACCCATACAGAACGTTGATCCGTTCAGCCGTTTTTGCACAGCGTGCCCGCAAGGCAGACACCGGAATCATCGACGGCAATACTCTGCATCACATGTATTCAGTGCGGCCTAAGATGGTTAGAACTTACAAAGCAGCAGCAGTACTCGAGTTATCAATTCAGCAACGCTGCAGCAGTCACAGCTGGCGATATGTGCCACGGCGGAATGCCTTGCGGACCCTGTTGTCAAACGTTCGCTGTTCGGCGTCACTGGCGAAGCGAGGATGAACGCGGTACAGTGACTTAAAGATGAGTACGTGATGGGGCGACGCCCCAAACAGTTCAACCACTTCATCCTCACTCAGCTGGACGGCCGTTGCCGGCATCGTATTACGCCCATTGACCGAGTCCTTTTCGACGGAGCTCAGCAGCTGGCCGTGGACGTCCTGCGGGGAAGACAGGTCATCCCTAACAGCCGACGGCACAAGCGGGTGTCGCAAGAAGCTGCTCTCGCGGTATAGACCTTCGAACTCGGTGTCGAATGCTGTCACGTTCAGTAAACAGTTCATCGGACATTCGTACCTCGGCGTCGCTGATGCGGTTGACGCGCCAGCCGGTGGTCTAGCGCCTCGATGTTTGGCTGCCCACAGGTCGGCCTCGTTGCTTCCAATATCGGTGGCCGACTTGCTGCAATGGAACCGCGGCAGGATGATGACACGGTTCAGTATCTGACCTAGCGCCAATGCGACCTTTAACGCATCCAGTTCCCAGGCGTCGTTGGACGCCACCGACGGCCAGACGACTGGATTTGAGTACGTCAGGTAGCTCTGACTGGCGTTGCTGCAAAATGCCATTAAATGCCATTAATCAAATGCTCTGACCAAAATGAATTTCACATTTATCAACGACGAATGTGGCGTGGTAATGGCTTACGTTCAGTTGCGTCTGCTTGTTTGTCTTGCCTGCACGTTTGTCATTTTCGGTCTCTATAACTTTTGAACGTATCGACTTAGAAACTATTTCCAGTGTGAATATTCTTTCAAATATAGCTCAAGTTGGAATATCAAAGCCATAAAGTCAAGTTCAAGCCATAGAAACGTGACGAGTGTTTAGGCTTATGAGCATAGTAGTTATGAGTACACACGTCCTACCTGTAATAGGAATCTTTGTCATACATCCACATGAAGTGTTCCTTAAAGCGGTATATCTTGGCCTCGCGACTGACGATCCAGTTGTTGTGCACGACCATGCAGTCCGGGCAGTGTTCTTCTGGCGGAAAGACGCGGTTTCCTTTCTCGAAGTAGTCCACGCCACACAAGTACCTGTTAACGACGACGACAACATTTACAGTTCACTGCCAGGGGACAAATTGCACGTCTTTGTTGCAGACGGGACCGCACCTCGATGCGGTAATCAATTCTACGTTGCTCACAAACACGCACAAGCGTGTAAGCCTAAACGCAAGTGGACACAGTAAATTGGCAAAGGTCGTATCGAATCTGTTGGTAAATTGGGAGCTCCGTTTCTGTCTTATGTTTCTTCTTGCGTCCCGAAGAGTGTCCACCCCAAACAGGACCTCGATCCGTTCAGCCGTTTTTTTGCACAGCGAAACCGCGTGACAGACAGACAGACCATATGCCCACGCTACGGGAACATCGATCGCCATAGCCTGCATTTAATTTGAAGCAGCCTTAACATGGACTGTTGCAGAAGATATAACTTTTGAGATTTTTGCTGAAAGCACGCTTATGAACGGTCACCGCAGAACTAAAACACGATCGTTAGAATCAACGACGACAACGGCGCTGGACCTTATCGGTTTGGAACTGGTTTCGGTCTGACGTAATTTTTTTTCTGGACGCTGTTCCATGAATTATTGAGAGCTGAACCTGAATGCTATTTTTTGCGTGTTTTATCATTCGATCAAGCAAAAATATAGGCTACATTACTTTTTCCTGTCGAGCATGGCGGCGTTGAATCCACGTCTCTTGTATGATCGGTTCATGTAGTGAATCGCAGTGTTGAGAGCAGTCTGGTCGTCTGTTTTAAGTGAGAAGCCGGTAATGTGTTTAACTCGTTCATAGACGGCGCGTGAATAGCGTGTTGGACGAACGACCACGAACCCAGCATTATGTGTCGGATTATCCGACATCGTCGCCAGGTCAGCTGACAGCAACACCACCTACACGAACGATCGTGTTTACTGGAAAAAAGTACACAAGCTTGCAGATCATGCACTGCAGAATGTCAGTACACTGCCATTTGTAAGTTTTCACTTCTGATATGACTTGTAACTGCTGAACTACGTCACACTGGAATATTACGCGGCATAGGCCCACTCGTTATTTTTCGTGCGTACAAAAAGTCATTAATTTCTATCAATAGTTACCCAGTACGAAAGTTTTATCACTGTCATTGTAATGTTAATATTATGAAAGTTTTTCAAAACACAAATACTTCAGCCCATGTTACAAAAAAGCAACGATTAAAACAAGGCTGCAAAGAATAACCTGAAGTCGTTGGTTAAAATTAGCCATCATAACGCATGGTAAGCCTATAAATATACCTTGAGATCTGAGATGGGATTGCGAATGAATGCCATATCGAGATCGGTATGCAGAACAGTGAATCCGACACTGAGTGCATCGAGGATCATCTCTGTACGAATGTTCATCTTACGGATGAAGTCCGGACTCTGGTACGTACTAGCGACGTCCGTGGCGCGGTCCTCTGTGTACTGGTAACACGGCAGCGACGCGTTGCCCAGGATTTCACACGCTCGATGTCCAGCACCGACGAAGAGAAAGTTGTCGATGCCGTTCGGCCGCAGAGAAGACTCGTAGAAGTTGATCGCCATGTCGACGAACGCCGTGTCGACCAGTGCCAACACGATGAACTTGTCCGGAGTGGAGTGATGCGTCAACGTCTCAACGAACTCTTGGCTCGGACAGCGTCGTCCGAATCTTATTACTCCGCCGCCGCCGAGTGGTTCATACGACATCATCTGGTAGACGACGTAGACGCAGAGGACGATGAAGAGTGCCAGTCCACAGGTGCGAGTACCGGACAGCGGCATGGAGAGGAACGACGACGAGGAGGAGGCGGCGAGAGACTCGTACTGATGCCAATGGCGACGGTGACTATGGCGTCTAACCCAGCGAGTACCATATTGACGCATATTGCTCGTTGATGATGATGACGACGACGACGATGATGATGCTGATCCACTTTTCATAATATCAGACACTCACACATAGATCGCCAACGTCTCTCATAGCGGCAGCCGACCACCTGTCTCCTGTATTGTCCGCATGACATACAATGAATCTATCACACTCAGACAGACAAAACGGCTGTTGCACTATAGCCTACTCAATCGGCAAGTCAGAAATAAGCAGACTTGTATTCAAGACTTATTTGTTCAAGACCGAGACCAAGACTCAAGTCTCGAGAACTCCAGGTCTGGAACAAAGGAGCTTAGTATTTAGTCCGAGTTTCTCAACGCTGCCATTTTTACGAAACCTGCGCACAGCAAATCAAAATCACCTGTCTTAAATTTTTTACGAGCCGCTTATATTTTCACCGTTTTCTACATCTGCAAACTGATAAACGACGAATGGGGCACTGCGATGTATAATATGGCTCTGTACTATGAACGGCACCTAGCCTAGCGACAAATGCAATCGTCGTAGTTAATACTAGTGGCCTATGCGCCGCAGGAACATTTATCGTCCAATATCGGCGTTCCAATTGACTCGAGCGAGTCTGCGAATATTGCTTTCCCATGCACATAGCAAGGCCACATTTTCACACTGTCCTCTGTTAGTCAGTGCATGCGTGCGCGCGCGCTTAATGGAAAGTCGCAGAAAACGTCAATATGCTACATGCATAGCATATTTATTGTTCATTCGCGTGACAACTGTAACTATAGGGCACTATCGCCCCTTCAGTCTGTACGCTGTAACAGACAGACTTCGTGTTCTCGAGACTTCAGTCTTGGTCTTGAAGCTCCGTATCATGTTCGACAACACGAGTGACTTTACTGCTTAAAACAACAGATCGTTCATTAAGGCACGTGTAGCAACTATTTAACTGCAAATGAACCTCCGTTCAATGCCCATGGACTACTTTAAGTTAGTGGCCAATCTTCGTCTGTCAGATTCATACACTTAGGCTGAAGTGGCAAGCAACGACATTGGCAACTGATACATTCTTCTCTCTGCCTGCCATTTCCACTACTGAGAAGTGCAATTTCAGCCACTGCGGTTTGCTGATGAGTTCAAATAAATGGACAGTGAGATTTTTTCTAGTCAGTGTTTCGTACCGCAATAACAAGTAGTAAAGTCTGATAGTGTTGTACACTGTTTAGTCGTGGTAGTTTTCTTTTGTTATGTTGTACGCTCAGTTACGCACAAAAAGTGAAACGTTCATTTATTGGCGCATGAATTGATTCTCTGTTAGCTACATTATTCTTTACCACAGCATATTTGTTTTTTTCTCGGCCTCTGATATAGGCCTACTGAGTTTCGGTCTAGGTCTCGGTCTTGAATTAATGAGTCTTGAATTCAAGTCTGGTAACAAAACACTGTGAGTGGCTGACGAGCTTTAGAAGTCAAACAGTCAGACGTCAGGACTTAGCTAGAAAATCTATACGACAAGCC
>Ga0126335_1000663_pt1 | contig 17205 bp, 20 predicted proteins | sample OlaspJWI45metaG_FD_108409 | JGI IMG/M metagenome (GOLD analysis project Ga0126335, IMG submission 108409) | Marine gutless worms symbiont microbial communities from Oahu, Hawaii - Olavius sp. 1 OAHU.JWI-45 metaG | ecosystem: Host-associated > Annelida > Digestive system > Unclassified | place... | reverse complement strand
TAAAGGCAAAGTTCCCAAGCCTCTTGCGCTACCAGAGGCAGCATGGATCAACAAACCTAAAGGCGACTCAGTAGAGTCTAATTTATTGACTGAAGTGTCTCATTTTCATTGACACATTCCGTTAGAGCCAGGGACTCGGGCGCAAGCCTGAAGCGAAGCGCTCTTACAGCCGCGAAGTGGCGCTCCTCAAGGCCGCAGGCCGCTCCTCCAGCCACGAAGTGGTGCTCCTCTAGTCCCCCAGGGGACGCTCATTGAGCCGATTAATCCAGAGAAGTCAAAACGCGATTCAATTGCTCCGCCAGATCGAAGGTGTTCAGGGATTGTTCAAGTGTATCGGGGGGAATCGGCAGCAACGCAAATATTCTTTGTTCCAGCTCGATCGATTTGTCCCTCAGCCAGCTGTAGCCATTTCTGGCTGCGGTCGATTTTCCATATCGCTCCAGAATATATTGCATCCGCTCCTGGAGCGACACGATCCTGTCATGTAGAACTCGCTTGTCAGCATAATTGACGATTTCAGCTTCGGTTGGCATGTTCATTTCAATGTAAACATCCAGTTTAACATGCTGACGAACAATATCGCCCACTTCCGGATATCCCCGCTCGACCATGAAATCACAGCCGGTTTCCGAATGCATTTCTCCGGTCTTGATGCTCCGGGTTTTGGTGATGTCGTGCAGCAGGGCCCCGGCCGTCACCAGATCGAGGCTCAGATCAGCACCCTGCTGGCAGAGCTGCTCGGAAAGCCAGGACGCCACCCGGCAGACCTGCAACGAATGGGATATGATGTTTTCCCGCATGCCCGACTGCATCATCAAACGGTAGCATTGTGTTTGGCTTGGAATTCGCATCTCAAAACAATCCTGATTTGGCTGGATTCAAAATAGCATGGATGATCAAGGGTTGCAATTCGGATTATCGAAGGAGGTATTTCATTTTCTGGAGCGTCGATCGGCCAGTAAGAACCATATTAGTGAGATTAACTGCAGACCGAGCATCAGGGAAAAGGCGGCCCGATAGCCTTCGGGTGCGTAACCGCCGGAAGCACTCACCGGCCACAGGTTAATCACCGAACCGATCCCCCACTGTGCGGCAAATGCGACCACAAAGACCATTAAATTTGCGGCTGTATTCACACGTCCGGAAAGGTGTGTCGGAAAACTCTGGGAAAGAACAGCATAGGGCAGAATGCCGGTGGTTCCGAAAAAACCGAAAAAAATCCAGAGGGGCACAACCCAGGCCGTCAACTCGAGGATTACGAGAAACTGCATAAACATAAAAATCGCCATGCAGGCGACGGCAACCAGAATCGGCCTGATTCCCAACCTGCTCAGCCTTTCCGTCACAGCCCCCAGTGTTATGAATCCGATGACCATGGCGACAGCCACCCAGAATAGTACGTTGGCCGCACTGGCGCGGCTCAGGCCGGCCACGTCCCGCAACCAGGGCCCTGACCACAGGCCATGAATGGCCAGGAACGATGCCTGTGACAGAACGGTCAATGGTGCAATTCGCCAGAACACGAAACTGCTGAAAACCTTCGACACACCGCGTAACTGCTCGCCCATGGTTTCCCGAGCGCCCCCCGGTTCGCGATCCGGTACAGTAAAGAAGATCAAAAACGCCACGGCTATTGTCAGGACAGACAGGATTGTAAAAACACCGCGCCAGTCGGTGAACTTAAGAGCGGCCTCAACCGGAGCTGTAGCAGCCAGCGCTCCCAGGCCTCCGGCGGCCATCTGGAACCCATTGATCAGGGGCAATTGCTGCCGGGGAAACCACATGACATAGGCTTTGAAAGCAGCCATCAGACAGGCTGAAACGCCAAATCCGATGAACGCACGTCCGACAATCAGGCCGGTTACGGTGTGGGAACGTGCAAATATGAACGCGCCCAGACCGGCAAAAATCAACAGAGCGGCTTCGACCCGCCTGGGGCCGATGCGGTCGAGTAAAACACCCAGGGGCAGTTGGAAGGCGGCAAAGGAAATAAAGTAGGCAGCGGTCAGCAACCCCAGGTCGGCCGGCCCGATCCCGATTTCGGCCACAAGATCAGGGGCCATAACCGCGTTCACCACCCGGTAAAGGTAGGACAAAAAATACCCGCAGGCAAAGGGAATAAAAATCTGCAATTGTTTGGCGAGGGAAATATGCATTCAATCAGATTGATTCAGAAGGTACAGATATGTCCGGTCCGGCATCCAGAAATTATTAAACCGGGCCGATCAAACCACAGGTGGGACCAGGGCGTCAAGCGAAAGGTAATTCAGGGATCGCGGTGTATTTCAGCGTTCGGCCGCTGCATGAACAAGCGGCGACTTATATCGCTTAGATTGAAAAACTCTCCGACCCCTGAATTAAATAAACTTTTCAATTTTCGCTTTTTCCCGCAGCGTTTGCAGGTACGCAACAACTTCTTGCTCGAGCTTTTTTTGCTTCAGGTGCTCGCGTATCTTCGTCTCGGTTTCCGGGAAAGGCATGACAGCTGCCGGTTTTTTATCAGTGACAATAATCAGGTGGTAGCCAAAACGGGTCTCTACGATTTCACTCACCTCGCCAACCTTGAGTCCGAAGGCGACATTTTCAAAAGGCTTCACCATCTGACCACGGCCGAAGAATCCCAGGTCACCGCCGTTTACAGCGGAAGGGCCCTGGGAATGCTCTTTGGCCATCTGGGCAAAATCGCCACCGGCGTTCAATTGTTTCTGAAGATCCGCGATCTCATTTTTAGCCTTGGTTTTTTGGGCTTCATCGGCGGCCGTATCAAGCTTTATGAGGATATGGCTGGCCTTAACCTGTTCATCCTGTTTGAACAGATCCGGATTCTCCTCATAAAAAGTTTTTGATTCTTTGTCGGTAACGGTCGTGTTTGGCGCTATATGTGTATCGATCAGCTTTCGGATCGCCAAACCCTCGATGATTTTGGCGGACAGCTCGGCTTCAGACGTATTTGAGGCGGCCAGTGCATTCTCTTAAAGGCCTCTTCGGTCTTGAAACGGCCTTTAATTTTAGTCAGTTCCGCCTGAACGATATCGCTCTCAAAGCTAATGCCCCTGGCTTTGCTATCCTGGAACAAAAGTTCACGGTCAATCAACTGATTGAGCAATTCTTTACGAATTCCTTGCAACTCCGCTTCAGGCAGGATGCGTCCCTGCTGCATCATGCGTTGTCGGAATGAATTCATTTCACCGGTCAGGTCCTCGAGAGTGATTACTGTGCCGTTAACTTCAGCCGCCTTGCTTTGCATTGTGACGGCCTTCTGTTCCGCGGCCATAACGGCGGTTGTCAAAAACAGCAGCATTGAGAGCGCTGTTATAAACAGATGGCCTGATCTTTTAGAAAAATTCATGACTTGTCCTTTTGAGCCTTGATACAGCCGGAGCGCTTGCGGTTCACCAGATCCTCAGCATCCCGGCGCCAAAAATAAAAGCGGAGTCCGGGCCAACTCCGCTTTAATATTATCTGCAGGTAATATAATATTGCAGAAAAGCATGCTCCGCGCATTGTGTCCGCTTTTCGGCGAACTATAACGCTAACAATAAGATTTTCACAGGTGGATGTCAAAGGAAAAATCCCTGTATATAAGGCTGGATCGACCGGCCCGGGACCCGGCCGTAATAAATGGAACTACCCGGATAATTTGGGATTGTTCCAGTGCCGGCGGTTGTCCCGCATCGTCTTTTTTTCGAAATTCTTTTTGATGGCGGCCTGCAGGTCAACGCCTGTCTGGTTGGCAATGCAGACAAGCACAAACATCACATCCGCCAGCTCATCAGCCAGATCGGAAGATTTGATTTTGCGCTTAAAGCTCTGGTCACCATAAAGTCTGGCCATTAAACGGGCAAGCTCACCAACCTCTTCCATGAGCACGGCAAGGTTGGTCAGTTCTGAAAAGTAGCGCACCCCAAATTTTTTGACCCAGCGGTCTACCTCTTCCTGCAGGTTATGCAACGTTAAGTCATCTGACATAATTTCCTTCAACTATTTTTGGGGTCAGGGGGGTTTTTTTCTCACACTCGAAGCGTTATGGAAATGCGCCGTGTGCTTAACTAATTGCCGGCCGATTGAAATTCCTTTACCACGCCGGCAGCACCGGTCAGATCTTCAAATACATAGTCGGCCCCGGTTTCCCGCAGCGCCGCCAGACCGTATCGACCGGTGGCGACTGCAACCGCCACGGCACCATAAGGCTTTGCACATTGAACGTCTCTGGGGGTATCTCCGATCACAATACAATCCCGGTAGGCCGTATCCAACCCATTTAACTTCCGGTGCTTCCGGACCGCTATCGGAAGCAGACGATTGCGATCCCGGTGATCACTGCCGAATGCACCGAAGGGAAAATATTTATTCAATCCGACAGCTCCCAGTTTGATGCGGGCGCCGGTTTCGATGTTTCCGGTCAGCAATCCGAGTTGGACGTCCTGCCGCGTGGCCAGATAATCCAGCAATTCGATGATGCCCGGTTTGATCGATGTTGACGCTGTCCGAATGCCATCGACCAGTTCTTGCAGGTAAATCTCTAAAATGGCCGGCACCGTCCCGTCAGTGTCGGTTTCCCCAATGGCCGCCAGACCTTCTGCAATGATCTGGATATCCGTCTTACCGGCCATATTCACCCGGTCAAAGGCATCCCTTTTTGCATACATCTGGTTGAAAGCCCGGACCAGCGCAAGCCTTCCGGCACCACCTGAATCAATCAAGGTCCCGTCAATATCAAACAGCACCAGCCTATTCGTACTCATATATCTCGTATTCTGTGGGCACACCCAACAGCTCGTCGATTTGATCCTGGATCTGAGCCCGTTCAGCGGTTTCTTGCCATCTCTGCCACGCCCCCATCGAGCGCCACTTGGTCACCACCAGGCTCTCACCCGGCTTATCCACACGCTTTAGGGTTTCGCCGGCAATGTGCCCCGGCTGTCCGGTGGCAATAACGCGCAAGCGTTCGGTGAGTAGTCTCAATGCGCCCGCTTTGTCTTCCGGAACCGGTCGTCGAACCAAAATTTTTACAGCCATCGCGCCTCCTTTCCGGGCTATCCAGGCACCCGAATCGATCGATCAAGGTGAAACCTGATTATGGGTTGAATATAAAAAAAATTTTGTGTTAAGCCACAACGGCCTTATACATAATAATACATGTTTTAATCGGTTTAAGGGTTCAGGGTGCAAAATTAACGATTATTAAAGGTGCTGTCCAGACCTTTTAAGCCAGTTTTTAACCATCCGCTCTGACCCGCCGGGTGAAACTTAGACATGAACATTGAAGCACTCAGCTCAGGTAATCGCACAATATCAGATGCAACCTTAAAGGTACAAGATTCAATGCAGAGGGCACCCTTATGACATCCCATATTTGGTATATTAGCCTGTCTGTTATAGCCGTCATCACCCTGCTTGCCAGCGGGCCGCAGGATTTAATGGCCGCTGAAATGCTGTCGGATGAACAAAAAAAAGAGCGCGTCTACAGCATCTATACCGACTACAAGAAAGACTTTCCGGCCGTGGAAGATATTTCACCCCAAAAAGCCATAGATCTCTGGCAGCAGGGCCGGGTAATCTTTTTAGATGCCCGTAAACCGGAAGAAATGGCCGTTTCCATGCTGCCCGGAGCCATTTCAAAAAAGCAGTTTCTCCAAAATCCGGGCGTTTACGGCGACAGGACAATTGTTACCTATTGCACCATCAGCTATCGCAGCGGTATATTTGCCCGCGATTTGGCAAAAGAAGGCAGTAACCTGGTCAACCTGACCGGCGGCATACTGGCCTGGATTCACGAGGGTGGCAAGGTATACGATCAAAAAGGCCAGGTTACCAACCGGGTGCATGTGTATGGTGATCGCTGGAACTATGCCCCGGACCGCTATGAGACGGTCACCTTCAGTCTGTTGGAAAAGATATTTTGAATAAAAGTTGAGCCGGTTGTGCCGGTTTAGCCAGCTGAACACCAGCAACAGTTAAAAATAGATGTGAAGTCCCGCCGATCAGGCGGGGTTGAGTCCGTTTATCCAGTTAGACGGCCGGTATCTTTTATGCGTAATGAAGGAAAAAGATGAAAAAACCCATCTACCTGGACTATAACGGTACCACACCCCACGAGCCGGAAGTGATCGAAGCAATGCGGCCGTTTCTGGAAACCGAGTTTGGAAATCCATCCAGTTCCCATTGGTACGGAATCAGGCCCGGACAGGCCGTTGACATGGCCCGCAAACAGGTAGCGCATTTGCTCAACTGCAAAGCAAATGAAGTCATCTTTACGAGCGGCGGCACCGAATCCAACAACCACGCTATCCGGGGTACAGCGATGGCGTTGCGCGACAAAGGCAATCATATTATTACCAGCGCCTTCGAACACCCGGCTGTTCTCGAAGTCTGCTCTTTTCTTGCAAAAAATGGCTTCGAGATTACCTGTCTGCCGGTGGGTGCCAATGGTCTGGTAGATCCACACGACGTGGAAAAATCGATCCGGCCGACCACGACGCTGATCACGATCATGCATGCCAACAACGAAGTCGGCACCGTCCAGCCCATAGAAGAAATCAGCGCCATTGCAAAAAACCACCGGATCGTGATGCACACCGATGCCGCCCAATCGGTAGGCAAGCTGCCGACCGATGTCCAGCAACTGGGTGTGGATCTGCTATCGGTTGCCGGCCATAAGGTGTATGCGCCCAAAGGAAGTGGGGCCCTTTACATCAAGCCGCCGCTGGTTGTTGAGAAATTCTGTTTCGGTGCCGGCCAGGAAATGGGTCAGCGCGCGGGAACCGAAAACGTCCTGGAAATCGTCGGGTTGGGAAAGGCCTGCGACATAGCGGCCCGGAACCTGCCCCGGCACATGGAGCACATGCAGCAGCTGCGCGACCGGCTGCATGCAGGGATCAGACAATGCTCAAGCGCTGTGCGCCTAAACGGCCACCCGGTTAAACGTCTGCCAAACACGCTGAGCCTGTCTTTTAAAGGGTTGGAGGCCAACCGCATCCTGGAGGAAATCGGCCTTGAAGTGGCGGCATCTGCCGGAGCAGCCTGCCACTCGGAGACGATAACCGTTTCCCACGTGCTGAAAGCCATGGGCGTATCCCTGGATTGGGCCAAAGGCACCGTTCGCTTCAGCCTGGGGCGCATGACCACGGCCGAAGAAATCGACAGGGCGATCCAGGTGGTCGTTGATGCGATCGATAAGTTGCGCCGAAAACAGTGATACGAAAAAAAGATATTCCTGGTACAAGATGCCGGAATACCCTTGATCTCGGATTTGATGGGCACCTTCGGCGTGTCCGTTGTCAGTTGTCGGTGGTCCGTTGCAAAAATGACGCGAGACAGTGTTAAAGGTATAGGGTGTACGGTAAAAGGTAAAAGATTAAGGAAGAAGCAGATTTCAACTTACAGGTTACGATTTTTGGATATCCAATCGTATCCCTTATACCCTAAACCCTATACCTCATACCTTGTTTCTTTTACCTTTTGGCAATTCACGCGTCGGCGTTTCCTTAATTTTAGGCACTTTAGTGCACTTTAGCGCACTTTAGGCACTTTTTACTTTCCGGTTGACCTGCCGAACCGTTTATGGTTTTTTGTTTTTCTATTGCGACCATTTCCACCTTTAACACCTGCCTTGCTTCATGAGTGGGATCATTTGCAACCAATATCCGGTGGGAGCACAGTGACGTGCAACTCACCCCGGACTGAGGGGAATCTTTCCGGGACAGCATAGCTGGGAAAAGAAAAGAACAGGTAGACGGCCATGCGTTTTGACGTTCCATTTATTCCGAACAGCGAATACATGCGTTTCATTTTAGACCGTGAAGAGCAAATAGAATCAGTCCACTTCAGTTTCTACCAGAATGAGATTATTGATGCCCGCCATAAACTCAGACTCATCAATATCGAACAGCTTATCGGACACCTGAAACATCTCGGTAAAGTCCGAAAATTCCTGTTGGTCAACAGCCGTCTGCATCATCCGGACGGATATTTCAATCGTAAAGAACTTCAGGCAGTGCTGAATAAAATGGCTTTGCTGCTGGACGCCGATGTTCTGGACGGCATTGTTTATGCGGATCAGTATTTTCTGCAGGCGCTTTCGGACACAGACAGCGAAGTCGCCACACATCTTGAAGCCATACCGAGCATCAATTTCATGTTGGACACATACGACAAGGTACATTCGGTATTGGATGTGTTGTCTACTACCTATTTCAAAGCACCCAGCCGGATCATCCTTGATCGGGCTCTGAACCGCCAGCCGAAGCAGTTGCGACAGATAGCGGAAAAATGCCGTCAGGCCATTCCGGGCCTGAAACTTGCGATTCTGGCCAACGAGGGCTGTATTTATCATTGCCCTTTTAAACAGGTTCACGACGGCCATATCGCCCTATCCAATATCGGTACCCACTCGGACACGTATGAAATAAATCGTTCCTTCGGGTGCATGCGCTATTTCAGGGAAAATCCGGACAGGCTTTTTAAATCCCCGTTTATCCGGCCCGAAGACCTGCACCGCTATGATGATACGGTCGAACTGGTCAAGCTGTGCGGACGCACGCTGGGCAAAGCGAATCTGGAAAGAATCATTCAGGCTTACATCGACCGCCGTTATGATGGCAATCTGCTGGATCTGCTGGATGCGCTTGACTGGATGGCCGATGAACTCTTCATTGCAAACAGGCAGTTGCCGGACGATTTTGCCGATAACCTCTCCGAGTGTGCCAAGGATTGCAGGGAGTGCGCCTACTGCTACGAGCTTTTGAATCAGCACACTTACCGACTCGGATTTCGCTTTAAAGATCTTCGGTAGTTCAATCATATGAAGCCGACAAAAAATGTCAACATCCTGACCCTGCGCGTCAAACGTCTCTTCCGTTTATAATCAGATCGTCTATTTAGCGCCTGAGGCCGCAAAGCGGCCGGATCCAAATTCCGCGGGTTCAGCGCACCCATCCTCAAGTGATTGTTGGCCGCCAGGGCCTTCCAGCCTTCGATTTACGCCAGTACTATCGATTAATCACAGGCACCCCAACGGCCGGCCAGGGCGACTGATCCTGGCACCGGGTGCCCGGCGCAACCCGGGCCAGGCGTTTGCCTCATCTGGCATGTATATTGCTTCCTAAATGCCCGTTAATTCCTTTCAACCAGCAAGCAGGCCCAATTACGATCAAGGAGTTATGAAAACGCCACGCGCAGTCAACAACAGCGCGGTCTGGGGCCGCCAACCACAAATTGACGCTTGTTCCCCGATCATGCGGGACCGAGAAGGAGATCGCAGGATGCCCAAATGGCTAACCGGCGCCTTATGTATTATTTTAGTGGGCCTGTGCAGCATCGCATATGCCCAGCAATCTTTTTATTCCATCCATATCAGCTCCCACAAACAAAAGAGCCGGGCCGACGCCGAAATCAAGGCACTGGCGGCCAAAGGACTGGAGGTCTTTTCCCGTCATGTGGCGGTGAAAGGCAAAGGGAAATGGTACCGTGTCTATGTCGGCAAATATGCATCCCGCAAGGAAGCTGTCGAGCAAGTCCAGCGCCTGAAGCAAATGCGGGTATCCAAATACTTTGCCGTCAAAAAGCTGACTGAAAATAAAACGACCGCCACGGATGCCATCATTGCGGCACCTGTCATACTGACGCCCCCGGCCTCGAACGCCCCTCCGACAGAAGCTGAAGCGGTAAAATATTACCTCTTCGTCGGTTTTTATCGTGATCTGGGGCAGGCCCTGGATGAGGTCTCCCGTTTAAACGACGCGCTGGCTGCTGCTGCTTATGGCTATAGTGCGCTGCTGACACGCGAAACAATGGCTGACGGCATGATGTATCGCGTTTACGTGAGCACCTTTTTAAACCGGCCGCAGGCGGCCGAAATCGGGGCCGAATTGAAAAGTAAAAAGATTCTGACCGCTTTTTACATACCGGTACAAACACCACAGGATATGATTACCGGGACCATGCCCGGTCCTGAAACCGGGGCCGCCGCAGTCACCGTTGCAGCCGCCAAAACGAGCGCACCGATGGCTACGCCAAAAAAGTCACCTCCTGAAAAAACTCAAAAAACCGCTGCAGCTGAGCCGGATCAAAAACCGGCCACAAAATCTACTTCGGCTGCAGCCGACGCCAAAGATTTCAACCGATTTACCGTCATGCTGAAAGGCGGCGCCTACTCACCCCAGAATGTCAACCGGTTTGCCATAACCGATACAAGTGGACCGACCGTCTACCGGATTTCAGATGAGGCCGCACCGCAAATCGGACTCGAGGGCGCTTTGCGGTTCAATCCAATTATCGGTCTCTACGCCAACGCCGACACCGTATTCTTAAAGGGCGTCAACTGGTATAACATCTCGGCCGGCCCGATATTGACCGTTCAGACCGATGATGGGGTCATGCCTTATTTAAAAGGCGGGGCCGTCTACAGCAATTTCTCCTGGAATGATGCGCCGGGTAAATTCGATCCTTCCGTCGGCTGGGAAGTCGGCGCGGGGCTTAATTTTTTGAAATCCAACCTCAAGCTCGGTATCGACTTTAACTATCGCAACCTGTCTTTCGACTACAAAGCGCCCAGCCCATCGGTGAGTGCCACTGAAGATTCTCTCGACCTGTCGGGGTTTTCTCTGATGGCCACGATCAGTTACTGGTTCTAGTCGGTCACACGCAGACCGGCTCTTTACAGCCTGGATTAGCAGTTGAACATTTATGGTCTGCGAACATGATGATCCTGGATGCTGGGTCCTGGATACATGCTACAGTCCGCAAGGTAAGAGATGCCGGGACAGTGGAAGTTATTCGATTTTGGATATTAGATTCTTGTCCGCCGTGGGTCTGGCGGATTGGATCTTGGATCAATGAATCGCTACGCTCTGTTTTTTTTTATTTTTATTCTTTGCGCCTTGGGCCTGCCGCGGCATAGTTCCGCGTAAGCGGAACGACGACGGGCGGCTTTGCGTGAGAAAAAAATGGATAGAATTGCTTAACTCCTATCTTTTTTTGTCCGCTCTCCTTATGCCATTAACTTCGTTTCGCGTACTGTTTGCCACGGACAACTGACTACGGACAACTGACAGCACTTATTTTTTTTTCGCTATCGCGGCCGCCTGACAACCCAGCGCCTGGACGATGTCCCGGGGGGCCATTTTAAGCATTGTCCCCCTCTGTCCGGCATTGATGAGTACTTCGTCAAATTTATGAATGCTTGACTCCATCACCACGGGGAGTTTCTGTGTGGTGCCAAATGGGCTGATGCCGCCTACCAGGTAGCCGGTCAATCTCTGGGCGGTGGCGGCGTCGGCCATGGCAGTGCGTTTGACCTTGAATACCCTTGCCAGTGATTTTAGATCCAGTTGCCGATCACCCGGCATCAGAGCCAGGCAATATGTATCCGGTTCCAATTCAACCACCAGCGATTTAACGGTTTTGGCCAGGGCAAACCCTGTGGCTGCGGCCGCAAATTTCGCGCCTTTTTCATGGTGGGCGTAGGTGACGACGGTATATGGTATCTTTTTCCGGCGTAAGAAATTAATCGCGCGGGTGGCCATGCGGATTCTACCTGATTTGTACTGTTTTACGATGGCGATTGCCAGATGTATGTTGCCTTATCATCAGTTGGTGTTGTTCGAAAGGCCTTGCAGGCGGGTTTATAGCAGTTGTCATAAATACGTTCCGATTGAATTTGATTACCAACTGGGTAGGGGCGGGTTTTAAACCCGCCCACAAAGCTTTGCGATATACACCAGCAGATTGTAACGGAATATAATTCTGAAAATCACTATAAAACCCGACTCTACAAAATTGGTAGTTGTAACCCGTTCGGAACGAAATATTGACAACGGCTACAAAAAACCCCGAGCCATGCCGGCTCGGGGTTTATTTTATATAGATTGCCGATTACAGGTCGGCAGGGTTGCAGAGATTATTTGATTTCACAGCTGCCCGCCCGCAATTCTGGCAAAAAAACCGGGGCGGGTTGATCAGCTTCTTGTAATCTTCGGTATTTGATTCGATGAATCCTTCTTCCTGTAAGGCGCACAGGGTTTTCTCATCGGTATCACTCATATCAGGGCTCCTTTCATCCGCCGATGCCCCATTCAGTGTTGATTGGTTCATTGTGCCGATGCGGGCTTTCCCCGTTATTCAGCACTGTATGCGCCATCATTGGGGGCTTTGTTGGTTTCACAGATCCAGGGGGTATAAAACGGCTTCCCTGTCGTTCGAACTCGAATATAGACATCAAACCCGGGCTGTCAATCGAACCAGCAGAGCATGTGTCATCAACGCAGCGGTGCGGAAGCCGGCCCGTCAGGATTGGGGCATAAGGGGCTGCAACCCGGGGTTAATAATCTTAATAAATATTAATTTCAATAGATTATGCCACAATTTCGATTCTGCTGACCACCCTGTAACCAAAAAATACTTCGGCCTGAGACATATATTTTAAAGGTAACTGCAGAGACCTCTCGGGCAAATCATACAGTTTAGGCCGTTTGGGCCTGAAGTAATTCATCCAATCCCGAATTCAAAAAACCTGCGAGGACCATCCTTCCCGTTGCTCAATTCAGAGGGATTTTTGTCATTTCTTCTTGTAAAACCCTATATTTTGGGGATTTACCTGTTGACTTTTTTTCCACTTTGTATTAAATTTCTTCCAAGCAAATCTGAAAAGATTTTGTTAACACCACTAAACAAGGGGGAAAAAATGACAAAAGCAGATTTAATTGAACAAATGGCAAAGGACGCAAATGTTTCCAAGGTTGCGGCCGGCAAAGCACTCGATTCCTTCATGGGTAACGTTACCAAGGCGCTGAAAAAGAAAAATGGTAAAGTTACCCTCGTCGGTTTCGGTACTTTCCAAAAATCCCGCCGCAAAGCTCGCAAGGGTCGCAACCCGCAGACCGGTGAGATGATCAAGATTAAAGCCAAAAACGTCGTGAAATTCAAACCCGGCAAAAAACTTAGGGACTCCGTCTAAGCCATTAAGAATCAAACCGAAAGGCAGTTCAGATCCTCTGGAGATCATGTGAACTGCCTTTTTTTATTCCCTGGCGGTGGCGACCATCGCCCCGCTACCATAGCCTAAGCCAAGACGGGTACGTGGCCATTAGAAGTAAACCGGTTTATTCCGGATCACCGCTAAACGGTTTACCGCATTCTTTGCAGTTGCCGTCCGGACCGATGACGCCGATACAGTTACCATCACTGCACAGTTTGCGGTTCTCCCAATCCAGATCATCGTTTTCAGACCGCGTCTGAGCGACCGGTTCCGTGGTACCGTCATCAGAATCGTTGGCCGGAATGGGTTCGGATTCATCCGCTTGATTCTGATCATCCGACACCGGTTCTGTGCTTGAGAACGGAAGTTTTCCTTTGTATGGTTTGCCGCATTCCTTGCACCGGCCATCGATGCCGATCACACCGATACAGTTGCCATCACTGCACAGGACCCGATTTTCCCAATCCGACATATCTATTTTTTTTCCACGCTGCGATTTCATATTCAGCTCCCCGTCAACACTTAGAGCGTTTGTCAGAAAAACGTTCCGATATGGGTATTATTCTGAGTTATGTGAGGACTGTCCATAACTTCTTAAATGGCCTAATCCAAAAGCTCTAAAGGTTTTTCCCCCTCCCCTTAATCCCCTCCCGCCGGGGGCGGAGAAATCCTGCTTGTTATAAGCCATCAGCCTGGTCCGATTATGTATGCTGAGCCATTGGCGCAAGTTCACTACTGATGGCCCGTAGCTCATAGATAAATAAAAAAGATATAATTCCTTTCCGCAATTTTGAAATTTCCAGTTTCAAGTTTCAAATAATAGACAGCGCGCCAGCGCTACCACAACCCTGGCCCAGAACTGGCTACCTATCGGTCACCGAGATTACAGACTATTAAGAATAATCCTTACAAATGCCATCATTATTTGGCTGAGGCGCCAGGGCGGGCTCCGCACTCCGAACTCCGAACTCCGAACTTTTTCCATTTTATATCCGGCTTGATTTTTAACTCGCGCACGGCCCATCTAAACGGAACATATTTTTGACAACTACTATAATCAATTGACAAGCTCATTACCATCTGTTTACATTTAATACAATATCCATCCCCGCCCGGGCGACACTTTTTTTCAAATGCCCCCCGCATAAAAAGTGTTGCAATCATCAAATTAACAATTAATTTAGAATGGTCAGGTCGCATCAGTTGGACAGGAGACATGTATGTCTGAAAAAGTCATTGCGCTGGAAAATACCGGGGGACCATTTCAAACAATTCTTCGAAGAGTCATGCGCATGGTTCCGGAGAGAGACAAAAATGACAGGAAACTTCAACGCCTGCTCGCATTCCGGCTTAAAATTGATGGAGAAGCCGCCACAAGCGAATACCTGATCCGTAAAATCAGAGAACTTGTCGATTGTGCTTATACAGGCAGTTTCTATGAATTTATTAAAAACGATATCATAGAAAAAGAGTGCTTTGGAGACCCTTCCGGTGATCCTCCCGGCACGGCCTGAGGTTGCGGCCGTCAACAACGCTTAAAGTCGATACCTGAATCTTGCATGAAAATTAAATAGATCTTTGTACAGGCAATAATTAAGGCAGTTCATATGATTATGAGAAGTGGTGCAAAATATCAAATGGATGAAAATGATGTAAACGGGTTTATGAATAGATAGCGCCATTGGTTCGGTTGCACTTCGTTACAGGACGTTCAACAGGTAAGCAGATGAAATTTTTCATAGCAGAACAAAACATCGGACCCGATGCCACCCGGGAGCAGACTGACGAGGTTATCGAAATGCTCAAGGCCAGGGGCTGGGATGTAGAATACGGTATGGGAAAAAACACACCGACCGATATCTCCGAATTCGGTCAGGAAGAAAAAATCTTTGGAACATTCGCCGATGATTTTATGACCTGCATCGATCAGCTGGGAATTTAAACTGATGTTTCCGGCTGCATTGGTTGGCCCTGAATGTGACCTTTAAATCGCATGTCCGGAAACAAGGCCGGCCTCAGTGATGCGTATCCATTTGGAGTATAGGATCGCCCGCTTCCCCCCGCCTGCTTTTTATGTTACATAACGCGCTTTATCCCGTTTCCCGACCAATAGCTGGAGGTACCATGTTTGGCACCGTGGTAAATACCCTGTCGATTATCATCGGCGGTTTTGTCGGCCTGTTGTTTCGCAAAGGTATTCCTCAAAAATATAATGTCAGCGTGATTCACGCCATCGGCCTGGCAGTGATCCTGGTCGGCCTCCGGAGCGCTTTTAAATCGGATGACTTGCTGCTTATTATCTTCAGCCTGGCCATCGGCAGTGTCATCGGGGAACTGCTGCGGATCGAAGATCACCTGGAAAACCTGGGCCAATGGCTGGAAAATCGGCTCTCAGGTGTTGGAGACGGCATCTCCAGAGGTTTTGTCACGGCCAGCCTTGTCTATTGCGTCGGTTCCATGGCCATTGTGGGGGCCATGGAAAGCGGCCTTGCCGGCAACCATCAAACCCTGTATGCCAAGTCTGTTCTGGATGGGATAACGTCGATTATCTTTGCTTCGACATTTGGAATCGGTGTTCTGTTTTCAGCCGTATCGGTATTTGTCTATCAAGGATTGATCACTGTCGCCGCAGCCAGTCTGAAGCAGGTGCTGGTCACGGCGGTTATCAATCAAATGTCGGCGGTCGGAGGCCTGTTGATTATGGCCATCGGGATAAATCTGCTGGATATTCAAAAATTGAAAGTCGGCAACATGCTACCGGCAATATTTATACCCCTGGCCTATTTTATTGTAAAATCGATCTTCGATTGATGCTGGGGCGCCTCGGCGCGGTAAGCCGTCCGTGGCCTGTGGTAGAATAGTCGTAATATAGACGTAATATAAAAGTATAGGTGTAGGGTATAAGGTTTATGGTAAAAGGAATAATATTAAGGAAACGCTGTCGCGTTGTCTTTTCTTATTTATTCTTACGCCTGCCGTGTCGAAGCTTCAGCGAAGTCGGATCAGGGAGGCTTTGCGTGAGAACAAAATATAAAAATGGATAGAATTCCTTGATCCAGAATCCAGTATCAAGGATCCAGTATCCATTCTATTTGCAACGGACCACGGCCAACTGACAACGGACAAGCATCGAATATCCAATATCAATGCGATAAGGTGACAGCATGCATTACGAAGGCAACATTATCCGTCCACCCAGTGAAGCCAACAGCATCCTGCTGCAGGTGACCGTCGGGTGCTCGCGCAACAAATGTACTTTTTGCGGCACCTACCGCGGCGAGCGGTTCCGCATTAAAACCGATAATATTATCACGGACGACATCGCATTTGCGGCGCAACACTGCCGCCGCCAGCGCCGCGTTTTCCTGTGCGACGGCGATGCGCTGGTCATTCCGCAAAAACGGCTGCTGAAAATCCTGACGCAAATCGAAGGCCAGCTGCCATGGGTGACCCGCGTTGGCATTTATGCCAACGTCAAAAGCATCGAAATGAAATCGCCCCGGGAACTTTCCGAGTTGAATGCCCATGGACTGGGGATTGCTTACATGGGGCTGGAAACCGGCGACGACATAACCTTGAAAGCCATCAACAAAGGCGCCGGAGCCGAAAGGATGATAAGCGCCGGCCGGAAGATAAGGGCCGCCGGCATAAAATTGTCCGTCACGGTATTGCTGGGAATAGCCGGCCGAAATCGCAGCCGGATCCATGCCAGCGAAACCGGTCGGGTCCTGACGGCCATTGATCCGGAATATGTCGGGGCCCTGAGTCTTATGCTGATACCGGGCACACCCCTTTGCAACGACTATGCTGCCGGAAAGTTTGAATTGATCGAGCCGAACGAAATGCTGCAAGAACTGCGGACCATGATTGCGCATACCGATCTATCCCGCGGCCAGTTTCATGCCAACCACGCTTCAAACTATCTACCCATCAAAGCCCGCTTACCAAAGGACAAGGAATCCACGCTTGGCCTTATCGACGCGGCACTGGCAGGAAAGATATCGCTCAAGCCGGGGTATTTGCGGGCGCTGTAAGGAATGCGGAATGGGGATTGCGGAGTTAATCAGTCGCTTTGTTTCAGTAAGTGAGTTTTAAGTAGTTTCAGTATTAGTATCTTAGTTATAGATTTCTTGCATTTTCTGGCAAAACTTTTTGGTGCAAATCAAATTTTAGCCAGTTCAGGAACAAGAAAAAGTTCCTTCATCTTCAGACCGGATATAATTACTTTT
>Ga0126335_1000662_pt1 | contig 17208 bp, 6 predicted proteins | sample OlaspJWI45metaG_FD_108409 | JGI IMG/M metagenome (GOLD analysis project Ga0126335, IMG submission 108409) | Marine gutless worms symbiont microbial communities from Oahu, Hawaii - Olavius sp. 1 OAHU.JWI-45 metaG | ecosystem: Host-associated > Annelida > Digestive system > Unclassified | place... | reverse complement strand
CAAATTACACTGTTGTCTGTTGTGTGGATGTAGAACGCACATTATGAGCATCCGGAAGCCACATCGGAAATCACACGATTGTCTCTACTACGAACTTGCCGTAAACGTTCTGCTGAAGAGGAACTGCCACTTCGTCAGATTTTCGACGACGCTTGCCGTGATACTAGCAGCGCATCGGGACTCGTCGCCTTTGGCGAAGTCGAAAGCGTTGAATAGACGGTGGTCGTGCGTTTTCAACCCTGGAAATTTAGTCCTGCGTTTTCCAGTCCCGTCTTTTCCACCCCTGCGATTTGGTCCCACGTTTTCCAGTCCCGCGTTTTCAGCGTCCCCCACAGGGTATAGGGTTAACTGATTTTTTCATCGATTATTCATAATTCTCATGGTGGATTGGTGGGTGGATGTGGAAATCTTTACATCTCCAGCCGACCCACGCTGTGGCTTTGCCGCCTATCACAAACAGTTTTAACTTCTGCGTCATGCAACACGACGTCCCCAACAAGTCACGGAAGGTCACAAGTTATTGCAGCCCAGTTTGAACTGCCGCCAGCGAGTTGTACAGTTTGCGTTATGAACACAACGACACACTGGACACAGACACAATGATGCCGGCACTATGCACCTACTGTCAGTCTGACACTGCGCACCGCTCGGCGACCCAACTGTATACTATACATGTACCAGCGACTGCACTGTGAATATAACGATGAACGATCAGCCTGGGCGCCATCGCAAGCAATTTCGATGAAATCATGAAATCGTGGCAAACCCGACACTCGATAATAACTGTGTGAGGACGCTCGTTGGGCTGGTGTGGGGTGGAGGGGCAACGCGGCTGTTGTATGGCGATGAAAGTCAGTTGGTCCGTCGGTCCGACCAGCGCTTATAGACTGACAGGGACACAGAACAGCTGGCGTTTAGCACCGACTGTCGACAGCTGCATGGTATGGTGCAATGAGGACACAAAACGACGCAGTAATGATGAGCAAAGTCTAAGACAAATAGAAGTGGTCCTTCTCCTTGCTGAACACAAAAACTGTGAAATAGAGAAATATACTAAATATATTCTTAGGTTGGTGAAAAATTTCCAACATACTCAAACCGACAATATTTACCTTGACATACGACCAACTGCTTGCCACGTCGCATCACTACTGTGGCAAGAACCGTGAACAGAATCGAACAAGCTTCTTCTGACGAATATTGTCGGGTTAAGTTAGTTGAATACAGAGGAATGTAGTTAGCTGACCCCCCATTCACTGTTTTACAACAATACCAAATTCATCACAGTACACGATGTGACTCGTCCTGGCTACACAGATTTCCCAGGACTCGGCGGCGGCCAACATCGCCAGCAGTGAGCGAGCGTTGACTGCACAAACCGAGTAGATGGGATTCGTCTACAATACTACTAACATGTTTTGGTGAATAAAGATGGATATAAAATATATTGCACCTGCACGACAAGGCCAATGGGGCTAATGTCTATACACCGACGGCCTGATTACAAATGGCCGTACATGCCGACAAAACATCGCTTTTTCGAGGACTACGTACACCGGTGGCAGGGTTGACGACTGCCATGACACGTCGTAGCTTATCGCCCATTCCAACTTCAGTTGCCGCTGACGAGCAATGTTTTACTTCGATTAATTCACGTAAATCAAAAACGTATTTTTTCAGACTAATCGCGGCGCGTCAAACTGTGGCGAAGAAACGCGGCAGAGACGCGACGCGGTCGGGCGGCGCCGATAGACAAGTACCATCCCGTACCGTTTCTTCGCAGCGTTGCACTCTTATCTGCGGGCATCGTGCACCGAGCAGAGCAGAACATCGCGAGCCAGCCATATCGCACGCTCCTCGGTCTGCTAGCGTCCGCCGCCGCCGAACTGACAAATCAACCTAGTCGGGCTATTTTTCATCGTCAGTCGTCCCGGCCCAGTGCAGCGATAGTTGCGTAATGGCAAGTGCTCGATCGCAGCAATCGCTGCCGCCGCCGCCGACACCGCTGCGTTATGATTCCAAGCAGAGCGTCATCGACGACCGATAACAACCTCATTACAACGGAGAGACGTCGAGTCGACCGACCGTCCTGCCTATACCGTCTCGGCGTCGTACGCAATTAGATTGCAATTATGTTAAGGAGAACCGCGGGTGAAGTCGATGCATTTTTCCTCGCCGTCCGTCCAGTCCATTCTGACCGACCCCGTCTTCCGGGCCTCATCCAGCGATCCAGCGGCGGCGATATCGCAAAAGAAATCCTCCGTCATCTCGACGACATCGCGTAGAACAAAATCCAACTCGACGCGAGCGACGAACGTTCAACGAAGAACGAAAAAGATATTCAGAGATGATTTCCATCTAATCACCAGCTAATTACGTACGTCCGCGTTCGTCGGCCAGAGACGCGCCAATTGCCTCTTAGCGCACGTCGGAAGCAAGATGAAAATTGTGCACGGGATCCGGTGGCGGCATTTCGACGGCAACACGGCGAAATTATCGGAAAGTATCGCGCTGCAGCCGCCGGCCGGCTCCGAGTTTATTGTTACTCGTAACCGTAACCGTTGTTCGATTATGGTTGCGGTAACTGCACGACGGCCGCTGGCAGCAGCATCGTCGGCGCGCCGACTTGTCTGTCTCGCGGCGCCTCTGACGCTCAGTTGCAGTCAGCGCAATCTATCTTACGTTTCGTAAACACTTTCAGCCATCAAGCGTTCTCCATTAGAACAAAGAAGCAGCAGCAGCAGCTCATAGAGATAATGCGTCTCCTCTTACGGTATATCAACTGCGTAAAGATGCTAAAATAACAAGTCATCAGTTTACTCAGTAACCAATACTAATTCCTGATATTACAGCTGCGTGCACATGACTACATCGGACAGGAGCGTATATCGCCAAACCAATAGAGAATGGTCGATTCACTTATCTCCGTGTATCTTGACTTCTATATCTATAAAGTTGTTCGTGTGTCTGCCTCTCTGTGTGTATGTTTGCTTATAACTCGGGAACGGGAGGAGCAAATGCCTCCAAATTTTCAAGGTAGCTCCTGGGTGCCCAAGAGATGGTTTTAGGCGCAAAAAAATTCGGAAGTCGCGGGCAGGGGGCTAGAAAATTGACATTACCACGTCACCTGCTGGCAAGGCGTGGGCAGCACTGGGTAGCCCTAGCCTAGCCTTGGGCAGCACTAGAAGTCGGTCTTGCCGCTGGAGTCGTGATACACTGCGGTGCGGGTGTGTAGGCAGCGTAACAGCCTTCATTGACCGGGCAGCAGGATAGCATGTGGCCCCGCCAAGCTGTAGGCCTAGGTATGATGTCCAGCTGGATGGACAGAATGGCTAGTACAGTACTTTATAGTACACGCTTCAGGCGATCAACGTACTGCATTTTGTGATTTTGCCGCAAAGCTTCCTAGTGGGTTGCTGGACTTGAACCCTACTTACTTACAGTCACTCATATACACACAGAAATGAAATGTAGGCGTAGTGCGAACTACTCGCGGCAAGTCTTCCGATTTGATAGCCGTGGTATACACTGAAGCAAAGACAAGCACTCGAGACAGCTGAGTGACGTTAACGATGAATTGTTCAGAGAATATCTGCATAATTGCGACAGTAGAAACACCTGTCTACTCTAGATAAAGAAGTGAAGATTTAGATATATGAATGTCATCAAACACAAGAGTTAAAACAGTTACAAAGCAGTTCAGTTTGTGTTAGATTGTTCACCAACCCTGTATATAGGCCTACAGTAACGCTGTTTTGTACTCATAATCTCTACGTATTACGCCGCTGTGCAACAGACCACAGGTTGGGATAATGGAGATCTTTCATCCGGCGCGTGTTTCGGCACTGTGTCATTCGCGTTTCGGCACGTGAAAGTGCCCCCATACAGTCCTAGACACTAAATAACTGTTCTCGTTCTCTTGTATGCGCCATACAAAGCAACATGATTAAAACAAAACACGCGCAACACAAGCATCGGTTATTTTAAGACCATAGATATGCAGGCTACAACTCATGCAAGACTGAAATTTAAGTGACAAGTACGACAGTGACAAACAAAACTGGGTTAGGTAAGTTTGCGGACAGTCTCCGGACCTAACAACTCAAGGCGGCGCGATACAGGCACCTCGGGGCAGGGTGAGGTCTCCAGTTGCTCTGTTCATCCGTATACAGACATATAGCTCGCCATACCGGCACTTACACCATGCCACCAACCCGACCAACCAAAAATCAATTTCGGCAGATCTACGGGGGCAGCGAGTGGCTGCAGCCAGTTGCGACCTTTCTACCAACCCAAAAACGCCGGACGAAGTCGTGGAACTCGCGCCGTTTCACTAGCAGATAAGGATAATGAATGGCATGAAATCGGATGCAAACAAGATGAACGAGATAGGGAGAAGAGGCTTGGTCGACACTGGATGCCTGCAGCAGAGAGATGGTATGCAGCTACGATAACAGTCGCGGCTCATATCTCAGAAAGGACAGAAAACAGTCAGAACTAGGAGAAGCAGAGACGCCTAAACTAAATTCACTGAGACGCTCTGTCGTTGATTTATACGATAAGATACCTTGCAAAAACATGTGCCCCACAATCTAATCAAGTATCGTTTACGTCTGCACATAAAGACTGAAAAAGCAAAAACTCCATATTTTTGGGGCAAAACATGTTTGCAACTCAAATCATTAAATGTATCATCACAACAAGTAAAACGATTGCGGTATCGATAAGCCTAACAGCGTTTATGAAACGAAGCTCGTATACTTTTTTCGACAACAACTCGGCTAAAATAAAGCTGACGACTAAAAGGGCAACAAAATGAAACACAGGAACAAATCTTCTGTTAAATAAAGCACAGGCATCTGAGTTAAGTACATGTATAGTCACCTATACCTACATGTTCAGAGCAACGTAGCATTTATGCATATAGCTGGATGATATTCCGGTATATCCAGTCGCAGACTGGACAATAACGAAGTGTTCTCGATATTGACCTCAGAGGGTCCAGTCGACCAAGGTCCGGCGACAGGTGCCCGGATAGCAACAGCAACCCTTCAGCGACAGATTTTGATCGATTGATTTCCGAGGCTGATTCAATCAGCGCCTGCAAGGGACGGCGACTCTTCATGCCGAGAGAGAAGAAGGAATAGTCAGGCGTGCGCCAATGCAAAAATACGAGCGTGTAAAGAGGCGGCGTTAATGGTTCGACGAACGTCTCCCTCATAGCGAGTCCAAGAGATTAGCCAGACACATACCTCGGTCAGTTATTCTTGCGGATATTCACAGTACAGTAGGTTAGTGTAACTTATGGCAGTAACAGCCAAAGACGTGGTCAATATGTGACTAATTTTGCCGCTGTGCTCCAAAAGATTAAGCACATCACACATTTACCATCTGATAGCCCTATCAATTCGTGTTTTTTGACACTCAACATAGCGGGTCCACGTACTCAACACTGTGTTATTTAGGAGCACTCCCTCCAAAAATGACATCAACCGTAATTCCCGTCATTATCACGAATTCAGACTGTTTGCCGGTTTTTCAACGCGCCAAGTACGGTACGTTGTCAATCCAGTGTGTCACGCACGGTCCGGAGCACTGTCTGCCTGCCTGATCAGCTGATACCAATGACTATACGTGAAGTGTACGGTACGCGATCATCCGGGACCTGCGAGCACATGGCCTGGGGGCGGCTCGGCCTGGGGACGACTGAAGGACATTCATTCGTTAGGCTGACCGGTTGGCCATAGTGTTGAACGATGTTAGAAAACTGGTAATGTAAACAGTATTAAATTTAATAATACTATTTCGTTATATCTAGTCCAGCGTGACACAGTGCGACTGTCGCAAACGTCCATCTGTCACGGGGTTTGTCACATTGTGGTGGGGGATTAAGCCTATGTCTGTAGTCCACTATATTTACAGTGCAGTGCCCCTGTCCAACAAGACTTAGGCCCGTAATCACGCTAGCCGATTTGACGTCAGAGATTTTGCAGATTAACCCTAACCTAACGTATAAATTCGTTCTACTGGGCTGTTCCCGTCCTACACCGAATGATGGCAGCGACCATGGCGTGACTTTCCACAAGAAGCGATCGCCACGGGGTATCGCGGACACTCTGAGCTCAACCATGGACATCTAGAAGAGAGTTTCCATGGTTCAGCAGCCTCAACTCATTCCACCACGCCATCATATCATCTTTCTAGCCAACAGTATCACTGCCGATAACGACAGGAACATAGCCGTATCGACTAGACAAAAGTAGCAGTAGATTAGCGCTACGTTGGCCTGCGTCGGCAACAGCGGAACAGGGTAACCGGACGCTGAGAAAACATCGGTCATCGGTCTGAACTGAGACTGAGCGCTCGACTCGTCTCACTGAGCAAACAGATCAATGTAAGCAGCAGCAGCAGCAGCGGGGGCGGCGGCGGCGTGCTGTACTCGTCGACGGCTTAAACGCTTAAACGAAAACAATCGTTGAACACACACGGGCAAACTCCGCGGCGTTACTTAACACTCGTCCTAGGCTAGTGAATCCTTGTGCATACGACGACAAAAATGTGACCAATATAACTGAACTTCAGCTACCACTTGTAACTGTAAAATGTCAGAAAATGGCACTATTAAGTCACAACGCATCGCAGGCTTTTCACTTCCAGGCAAATTCGCTCCAATGAGCGAAAGCTCCTAGACAGGAGCCTGGAACTTTCGCTCCTATAGCTGGAACATAAGCTCCGTGTCAAAACGCTCAGTATCAGATGCAGCTGAGAAGATATATAACAAATGCAATTAAAACTCGTCATTTTGATAAAAAAAATATTCAAAGCCAAAAACGAGCAGCATCGACAAGCAAACGTAGGTTAACAGAGCCGTTTACTTCACAAACAAACATTTAAAAAAACTCCCCTGCCTCGTTTTCGGAACATGCTGGAAAATGATCTAAACACATCACTGGGTGGAACTGCACTCTTGTCTAGTCCCATTCTTGTTATGCTATAATGTAACAACCCACTCGAACCCAGCTAGCAGCCATCAAGCCAATGACCATTTCAGCAAATTATCACATTAACTGTTATCAGGCACAATCACCTGCTTATCTGCCCGCGTCAACTGAACCAATATTTGTCACTTCTGTGACTCTCCATCAAAAAGTGGAACTATACAGCTGACGCCACTTTAAAAGGTTTAAACTGCGACAAGCGATTTCAGATCTTCGATAAAGAAAGTGCTGTCAGCACACACCTGCCGAATACTGCAGTCAAAAGTCATCAGAATTTCAACAAAGCAATGAACTGTTGATAATCGTCATGGAAACTGTCGCACTTGCACGCACGATTACCGAACCATTAACGAGTCACGAAAATCGGAAAATGCGCACTAAGAATACATGTGACCACGGCAGCTAATGGACATCTACTTACTACTTTGTCTTATAAAACTCTTAATGCGTCTAATGTATGCACGACAAATACGGTATCTCTTATCTCATATACACGATATGACGATGATACAAACACGTAGAAAACGTAAATATATCGGTTTCGGTAAAGGCCGTGGCTGTTAATGGCGTCAAATGTGCATATGAAACAACAAAACATTGCGCAGCGTTAAGTATTACGGACAAAACACTGCTTTTGACATTCTATTACTCTATAATGACAAACACCACTACATTCAGCAGCTGAAGCAGCAAATTTTTGATATCGATGAGCAACATTTTTCGTGGCCGACACAACTGTTGTCCAGGTCAAGGTCGAGCATCAAGATCGCGTAACTAATACACACTCCTGGGTGGTCTGCCTTCGACTGATCCGTGTTTCAAATTCAACTCAGTCTGACGTTGAAGACAGGCTGAGTCAATATGTACATCGTCACACCACGTCATGCTGACGCTGTGGACGTTGTGGCACAACAGCAGACACGGCGACAATGGTCAGACCAGACCTCGGTCAGACCGCAAGCGTCACTGCAGGCGAATGCTGAGCAGATCCATTAATCGGCGTCCGCACGGTCGGTCAGCCACGCATGTTCGACCGTCCCGTCCGTCCGTGTTCCAATATCGAACTGACGTTGTGACTGCTGCAGTGCACGGTGGCCGGTGGTCGCCGCTGAACGCTTGTTCCATTAAGGTTGTCGACGTCCTTTCCAACTCGCGACAGACGTCCGCACGCCGCATACCGTGCATGTCGCATCGATTACTGCTGGCCCGTCCCGGCCCGGCTTGGCCGCGGCGTTCTCCCACACTACACCCGCCGCCGGCCACTGTGACTGTGACGGCGACTAGGAATAAATGGATTAACGGCGTCGGCTGCGAATGCGACCACGAATCACTTCACTCAACTAATGCGCGTCACTTCTCTCATCTCACTGTTCACTGGAACTCGTGTATGTCCCACGAATATAAAACGCAGTTTATAACTGTCTTTAACCGATACGAACTCACGACTATATACACCGCAAACTCAATACCACCAAGCCATAAGTCGGCTCTGAACCTGAGGCGGCACACTATCGACGATTGCTGTGGCAAGGCCGAACTCTGAGGACACATTAACAACAGACTTGACAGCAAAACAGCAACATGAGTACTACGACGAGCAACAACCAAGCCGCCATACGATCGCAACAATGAGACATGAGTGGGTGTGAGCGAGCTAAGGCTTAACGTCCTACTCAACACATTATAGGTCATTTCGGGAACGCTTTTACAGGCCGGATGACACCAACAAACAGCGTCAAAGCACTGAACGAAGCCAGTTGATCGTCAAGATCAGTCTTCAATCCCACCGTGACCATTCCACCATTTTACAATGAATACACACAAGGCAACCGCCTCTAAGCACAGCTTAAGGGTCTCGATGTGACATAGATCCAATCAGGTGGACCAGTTACCAAGACAACAAAATGCTGCACAACACTACAGCAGCTCTGTTAATAATGCAGTATATTGAACAGACAATGAGACAGTACGACGGACAGACGTACCAGCGTCGCTGTTGTTGTCTCCAAGACTGTGTGAAATGCCGGGATTCGACTGGCTATGAGGGCGTGAAGTGTCGTCGGACCTCGTTGACTGGACGTCGTCTGGAACGTGGTAGCCTGAGTAGCCACCCAACGACGGAGAGCGCTATACAGTACACACATAGCACATCATCATATTCATACACGTCAACGTACACAGTACTTTTACCGTCGCACCACAACAGCTTTGCACGTCAATGCACAACTCTTAAATGTGGAAAGATGGGGGTAGACCAGTGACCACTTGAGGAAATTCTCTGGGCTACATTTTTCGTCGCAGGAGTATTGGTCTAGCGTTAGCCACGAATTTACAAATAATTGTCATTTGTTTCCTTCTGTCACAGCGCTGTGCCACGGACAGTTACAGGTTACAGCTGACACCCTGAGTAGAAAGTATACTATTGTAACTGCCTATGCAGAGCAAACAGAATCTCTTGTAGCCATCAACAGTCATCAATTGGCACCAAGACATTAACACTCGCATGCATGTTCAGCATGGACCTTTTCACTCGACAACTGTGCCATCAACCTTTCCTGTGGACCCAGTCAAAACAGGAAACTCCATTAGCAGACGCTGGCTCGGAGTGCGACAAACAATGCAGTAGCATTGTGACCAGAGATGGTCACTGGGCTGTTTGCATGGTTTGACAAGCAAACTCAAGAAAAGTGAGAAGAGCTTGGAGGAGGACCAGGACGAGGACAGTTACAGCGCCGGCATTTCATCGCAGCCAGCTGCGCATCGTCTAGGATTTCCACGATCCGCGGCGAGGGCGGCCCGGCGCCGTTCACCGACGACCGAAGAAGGAGGCAGCGGGGCGGGAGAGCAAGCGGACGGGTCAGGCCAGGGCCGGCCAGGTGGTATGTGGAGAGAAACCGGGAGGTCTGGGCGCTGGCGGGCCTGACAGCGGACATGATTAATGGCCTCTCAACAAATTCCTTCAGAACCATCAAGCGAAGCGGAGCGCGCCGCGCGGGGCCAGACGATACATTCTATCTGTTGCTGGCGGGAGGTCAGCGCGGCACGGAACGGCAATGCGGGGTACGAGATACACAGCGTCGCGAGGCTTCCGCTCCCTCGTTGGTCATCCTACAAACTACCACAGCTAACGTCAGTGAGTGAGCGTGTTGTCCGCGAAACGGTTCCTGCTCTAAAAATACAGAATTCACGTTAGTTTGAATCGCAACCGTGGCACGACAATCTAGACATGGGCGATCCCAGCGTTACCGACTGTCGGAAGCAAACAACAGCTAATATCACAGCACGATGGGTGGCCACACAGAACCGCCACACACAGTGATAGTCACCGACAAGCCTGTCTCTACTCCTTCATTTAGTTAAGGCAACTGCGTGTGTGTTTGTCATGCTCGAGTTGTAATTTCGGACAGCCCTGACTAGAAACTTCTTTTCTAGTACGCAGGTAATAAACTAATAATATCTAGTGCAAGTATTACGGTCAAGGCCACGGCCACGGCATGCAGTGGTGCAGTCTGATGCATAGAGCATAGAAAGAAGACGGAAGAAGCAAAAAAATGTCTCACTCTTGTTTAATAAAAAGATCTATGAGCAAAAGAAGCTGAAGACACACATCAGAAACACCGAACAGAAAAGTCAAAGTTGCATATTTGTATGTATGTATGTATGTATGTATGTATGGTGTCATAGCCCTCTATGGGGCCGTAGACCTCCTTCTCCGGGATCAGACTATCGCCCGCTGGAACCCAGCCAGTATTTCTACTTTTCTCATATTTGTACTGAACGTTTAATGGTTGATGTAAGGTATCATTTCTTGTCTTTACAAGATGACTCGTCATACTGGCTAAGTATCCGGTATGCTGCGTGCATGCTCCAGTCGGGGACGTGGACGCCGAGATGGGATATTTGTGCAATTGAAATAATTCCGGTTATAATTATAATGACAACTGTCGTTCATTTCATCATCTGCATTCCAGTCCGTCATTGTCCAGTCCTGCAAATTCCAGTCACTCTGCTCGCCGAGGTAGTAAAAATGTGTCAGTCAGCACGTAAAGGGAGACGTGCGAACGCTATGGGGTCAGGACTTCGGACCGAGACGAGACGACGCATAACGTAAGTAGCTACAGTTATAAATAAATGCATGCGTCGGCGACTAGCTGGCTGGGTGTCTAGACATGACAACTGGTTACTGTATGGCCTTGATCTGCCGGCACTGATACATGAAGTCGCGGCTCGTCCGCCTGCAGGTTAATTACAGTTCTACACGAATGTCGTCCCGAAGCAAAACAGTAAATGCGGTCAGTCAGTCGGCTATTTTTCTCTCGCCAGTAGACTGACTCGACGACTCAACACTGACTCTATCACTAGCTGTGTCTGCTTTCAATCACTCATGCAAACGACGCGTCACGATTGCTTAGAAATTCAAAGAAAGTAGCAAACTGAGGGTCCTGACACAGACTACTTGCACATCGAACAGACTGCATGAGAAAGCAGATGAGGAATAGCATGCACTTCATCAACTACAACGACCACGCAATAACTATCAGTCGCTGGATGGACAGAACTTTGGAAGCAGAAAAAATATATCAGAAGTTGAATTAGCAGGCACTGCAGTGTGGAAATGATGCAAAATACAAGTCAGTTTACTGTTTTCGATTATCGTATTTTTTGTTTGCTTATTGACGGTGGTGAAACAAGATTGAAGAAAGATTAGACCAATGTTTACTTAGTGATAACAATTCATCCACTGACGGTGGCTGCATCAGCAACATGTCAGCCGCAGCAACTCGTGCATGGCAATGTGCGTTCATCGCACCTCATTTTCATATCCGATTTCATCTGCCCGAGATCAGACGGCAAAGACCAGCGGTCGATATGGTGTGGATAAATATTTCTTTTTGTATCGACAAGCAGCAGCTGCCGCTGTTGTTGCCAACATATTTTATTAATATCGCTTTGGACTGAGCATCGACAAGCTCCATTACTGTGTCAACGGAAACTGCTATACTCGCTAGCTAGCATGCCATCCACGGTAACTGCAACCACCTGTAGACAGAAAATTGCCCGAGGAGCGAAATATTTTTTTTTATTTCAAGCTGTGTCGAGTCTGGCTTTCTTTCACTCGACGTAGGTGGCGGCTGTGTTTCTCGCGGCCGGTATACAATGAAACACATGCTCGGCCCAGCTCGGCCGAGCTGGTCCGGTCTCACGATGCAGGTCGCTGCTGGCTGGGCGAAGTGCATCCAGACGGCGATGGGCGCTCGCTGAATCAGCGACCGTTGATAAACAAACCGATCGCAAAACAGCTGCTCGCTACAGCGCTACACCACAACCTCAGCAAGACCGGCAGCCACAACCAGATGCACAGAAAACCGCCATGCTAATCCACACAGTACCATTTCGCAGGTAAAACAGCAAAGAATCGTGACCCCTGTCTCATACAATGTTCTTTGTCTCCCCAAGAGTCTTCACCCAAACAGGACCTCGAACCGTTCAGTCGTTTTTGCAAAGCAAAGCCGCGTGAAGTTGCGTGCCAGACTGACAGACGCCAGGGATTAACAACTACAACAGTCCGCATCGCATGCAGCTTCACAAAGCCCGACCACTTGTACTGGCGCTAATCAATTACAAATTACAGGTAGATGAGTAGCATAGCTGTATCTGCCAAACGACAGCTACGCCGTGTGCCTGGGTTAACTGTTGGCAACTAGGTCCAAAACAAATTAGCTAAAAACTAATTAAGGTGCTAACTGACTTGAACCTCCGGGACTGACGTTCACGAATCGAGTATGAAATTTCCGGCCAAAAGTCAGAAATGTAAAACTGTGCCAGAGTCGCGTTTGCTAAGAACAGATATGTTACGTGCTTTCAACACGTTGTTACGCTATTGCGAAGCATCACGCAGTAATGTTACAAATTAGTAGTGTTACAAATTTGGTCTTGTTCCCATCACTGGTGAAAATCAGCAACAGTGAGTGGAGACCGATATTTCAGACGTTATTAACCGTACGGAGCAGACCAGCACGGAGTTCGCTGCCTTGGTATTCAGGGGCTATACAGGACTCCATATCCAAGGACAGTCGGTCTCAGTCTCGGTCTCACGGCACAGCGCGACGCTCAGCGTTGTTGAAACTGCAATATCATCTGTTTATCCTTAGCCGATAGTATACCCATTACGGCCAGCCGCCTCGCCTCTATGCCGCCCCTGCCGTCCAGTCTAGCTCACGAGAAAAAATCAAAGCCAAAATGCGTGCCGGCCAGCTGACGTAGTGTGCTGAGCTACTGCTGGTAAGCTTTACTATCTATCTCTCTAGGTATCTCTGCGAGCTCGATATCGGACGGCCGAGCCCACCGCCAACGCTATCATAATGAAAGTGATGCCACGCCAGTTCGGCCAAGCCTCCCAGCGCGACCCAGATTGGCCAAACAACCGCTTTGCTCAGCTCTCAACTCTGTAGCTACAGATCCATTGGCGAATTGCGCCCCTGCAGCCACGTAACGGTTCGTTTTGACGTCACCTAGCCAACGTTAAGCGTTTGTGTTCGATCAACGGCCGGCCAGGCTCGGCGCTGAGTGTTTAATGTAGCGACAACGTTCGGGTCATTTCAGGTCACGTAACAACGAGAATGACCAACTTTGCTCCCGGCCATCTAAACGTTCGTGCAGCCTCATCAACGGTTTGACAAGTTCAACTGCAAATACTTGTCTAGGGAAACAGCTATAGCTGCCCGAGAGAAGCATTTAGTCTATATGCTATGGCCGCATCGAATTCGCGGGGAGGGGGAATCGGGACCATCTAGCACAATGTTCCTTAGGTCCTCAAGAGTCTCCACCCCAAGCAGGACTTCGATCCGTTCAGCCGTGTTTGCACAACGAAGTCGTGTAAAGCCGCGTGACAGACAGACTGACAGATGTCGGGAACATCAACGGCAATAGTCACGGATTTGATGCGGACTAATAGTACAGAACTGTTTTCAGTCTATTGCTGAAACTGTTCCGCGATCTCAGATCGTGTTGCAAGCCGTTCCAGACAACAGAGCCACAGATGAAAAAACTTATACTATAGTATCTTTGTAAACTATCACTCCAAAGAATTTACTGGCACTTTTGCAGCTGTTTTGCCGACTGAATAGCTAAATATGTACGAGAAAAACGAGAAAATTTCAGACAAATTCTGTGCGACGGCGAATGTGTCGAAACTGAGGCTGTTCCCGAGATCGACCGTAAGAAGTCACCCAGCGACGGCAAAGGTCAAAAGAGCTGAGCGAGAACAGCCAGTGTCAGTGTCAACGAAGAGCTCAAAACAACAGCATCTGTCATGATCTGTGCAGGTCTGATGCTATCATGCAAGTCGATATCGACTAGATTGATTCAATGGACCGTTAACGCCTGCAGCAGGCCATCAATAGTGCTAGCGTATGCCGCTCAACCACTTTATTATCTCACCCTAGGACCAGCTGCCGCCGGACGACAAAAGGCAAACGGCTCGGCGGCCAATGCGCTTGTCAGGTAATCATTACCGGCGAGCAGACTCATTCGAAGTAGGCGATCGATTCAACGGCGCTATAGAAGTCATTAGCCGATATAATGCACCTCGCCCTGCACCGCCATCGCCAAAACGTGCATCCATCCAGGCGCGGGAAAAGTCAATGCGACGGCAATGAATACGTGGCTGGCTGGAGAGGGGCGGCATTGCAGGCCACTTGAATGGCGATTCGAGCCACAGCAGTCGCCGTATAGATCTGACGTCAAAGTAAACCACATCGTACAGTCCTATGCGGTAGACCGGCGGCGGTCACCAGCTGTGTCGACCCGACCGACCGACCGAGTGTCCAAGTGTCTGACCAACTGACATCTTGTAGTATACGATACGGGCGCCATCATCCCTGCATGACAGTTGACAGCGATGACTGACGCCACAACCGGCATTGCCACAGCGCAGCTGGGCGCATGGCGGCCACTTAGCGACACGCTGTGCGCTGATGTAGTTGAAAGTGGAAGACGCCCAAGTGACAGCAGTGCATTGTTGTTCGTGCGTTTTCGATATTATGGAATCCAACTGTTGGCAATGAGTTGAAAACATGTTAGGAATTATGCTAAGATCGGGAAGCAAATCTTATATCAGCCTTCATTTCTTGCTCATAACTTGCAACTCATTACTTCAGAAACTCGATAAAGTTAAGTTCTAAGTGCGAGTTCTAGCATGTCCCCAAGCGTCATAAGAAGCTTTAGCAGCAGAAATAACATAGGCTATCTTTCGTTCTTGTTCAGTTTATCCAACTCAACTGCGTTTAGCGATGCATTCCACATATTTCATGAACAAACAGGCAGGCAGTCGTTGACACAAAACCTGGCCATGAGCGGCGATGCTGAGGTTATCATGTACATTTTACTTGTCTACAGCAATCAAGAATCAAGCGTGAACAATACTTTACTTATTGACAAGCATGTGTAATTCGGCGGGCTGTTATAAACCGACTGAGTGAGCAACGACAATTTACCTGATCGTGAGAGCCGGACATGTCGGCGGAGAGGTGGCCAGGGTGGTAGGCACCGGGACTCATTGCTGACTTGCCCATGCCCGACAGTCCACCAGGACCACCTCCACCGGACGTGGACGCCGTATCTCGCTCGTCGACGACGAGGTCGATCGGCATTTTACCCTTCAAACAGCTGATGTATCGATGACAGAAATTGTCGCATAGTTCGTGCACCTGCACCACACAACACGCCTCTCTCATTCACCTCATATACGTAGTATCACGTGTGACAATATCAATATATAAAGCAAACGCAACTTTTCTCCACCATTCCTGCTGCTGTTTACACCTTCAATTCATTATATGGCATAAATTAGGCTCTATTAGGTTTTAACTCGTCAATTTGTATAGGCCTACTTGTGGTTTGGTATGATGGCCATGCTACTGCAACCAATTTGTCAAAATCGTTAAGTAAAGCAAGTGTAAGGCCTATATCAGCTGACCACAATTTAACAGTATAGCCAGAACAGAAAACCCATTAAGAATTGTTGTATAAGCTTATACAGATTTCACCAACAAGCAGCCTGTATCCAGTGGTAGTGCTGTGCGTCTGGAATGGTTGGAACACAATAGACGATCACGTGTGCCGCGATTCCCAGCTGGTCATGTTGCTACACGGTGTACAATAAGCTTGACCACGAACGAATGTACAAAACATGAAACTAATCTGTCACGGTCGACCGTGTTTGCATTGAGTTGCATAATTCGCGTCGCAGTTCCGCGGCGCTGCGTCATCATCTGCCTGTCCCTGGCCAGCCATCCCAGTGTTCCACAATGCCCCCCCCCACTCCACGCCGATGATTGCAGAGTTTCCCCGAAAGCACGCATGACGTCTGGCGTGACATGGCACGGATGGTGGCTCGCTCGACGCACCGAGACGGCCGCCGCCGCCCGTCCACGGTCCAGCCCGTCCCACGACGTCGGAATGCCGGCACAGCGGGCAGGGGGAACCGAGGTGAGCGAGGAGACGGGAGGAAGGGTGAGAGGTCGAACGAGGTGATCGCGTTCGCATTAATGACGGTCGGTAATGACTGCAGTGATAATCCCACCAGGCTGACTGGCTGGATAGCTGCTACCCGTACAACGGACGAATGTTGTCCAGCTACAGCTGCAGCAACTGCACGGACGGCGTCTGACTGCATGGAGCGAACGCAGCGTCAGTCGCAGCATACACGCAGATGCCACTGCCAGCCATACAATCGTTAACCTGTTCGACGACTCCACTGCATCAACTTCTATCAAGTCGCTGTCTCGCGATCTCGTCGTCTTGTATGTAATGTGATTATGTGATAACAGAATGTGTAGAGTACATGTAGAGCAGAACAACCGCATTTAAAGATGAGCAGACTAATGAAGCTTGTCAACGTCACACACCTTCCTTGATAGATTGATAAGCAACCGCAAAATGCACAACAAAAAACGCAAAGCAGTGATCATCATCTACAGTTCCAGCTCAAGCAATCTCTCATGATGTTAGTTCGACAGAATGGCCACGTGTACAAGGCTGGAGCATATATATTTATAGGGTTTATATTGAAAACAAACCCTTGATAGGGTTGACTGAAATTGCAGGACTGGACATTGACGGACGACTTCGCAGGGGTGGACATAGCAGGACTGGACAATGGCGGACCGGACAATGACGGACGGATATGGGCAATTGATTGTAATCAGCT
>Ga0126335_1000661_pt1 | contig 17214 bp, 17 predicted proteins | sample OlaspJWI45metaG_FD_108409 | JGI IMG/M metagenome (GOLD analysis project Ga0126335, IMG submission 108409) | Marine gutless worms symbiont microbial communities from Oahu, Hawaii - Olavius sp. 1 OAHU.JWI-45 metaG | ecosystem: Host-associated > Annelida > Digestive system > Unclassified | place... | reverse complement strand
GGTTAGCACGGTGACACACTACGTGGTAGACGACATCGACGGAACAGACTGCGGGTGTCGTCAGACGGGCGGCGATGGCCGGCGTCAGTCGTCGTAGCTATCAGAACTTGACTGTATGTGGTGAGTGTATCTATTGTCAGACAGCTATCAGCAATGTCACAGTGTGGCGAACAGCACAGCAGATCGACTCACGGAGTCATATCACTCACAGCACACACTGCATGAACACCGAGCTCGACTTCTCTAGAAAATTCACAGCACTGTTGATTTTTATTCAACAACGCCTGACTTGAGAAATGTTTGAACTCAGCGGCGGTCACGTGACCCACAGTCACACGCCAGCAAACAGGTGAAACCAGGTCAGAAACTTGTTAGCAATGTCAGTAGCATTAGTGCCTCCATCAACAGAGCTCACAACAGTACGTAAGTAAGTAAGTAAGTAAGTAAAACGTGAATTTATATAGCGCATATCATTGTAAAAACCTCTAATGCACTGAAAAAACCTCTAATGCGCTGAGTACGCCGCTTATTTTTATCCTATTTTTCTAACTTTTCCAAAAGGATACAGTATCTTTGATCAATAACTGCTCATGTAAACCATTAGCTACACTAACAGGGCACAAAGCAAGGCACTACAACAAAGTCGTCATAAAACTCTATTATACCAGGCCTACTTTTTAATTCATATAAACTATTGCACTTTAAAAAACTTCTCTGTTAGTCATCAACAATATCTGTCAAACAAACATACGTGACAACAGAGACGAACTAACACACGGAACATCAACTGTACAACAGTAAGTAAGTAAGTAAGCAAGTAAGTAATGTAACTCACCAATAGCAATCTCGGTTCTGCTGATTTCTACTGGGCCAATGCGAAAGTGCCAGTCCTTGTCCGAAGGTTCGATGCCGTAGAACATGATGTTGCTGAGGAGGTATCCCATGACAAGAGTGAGACAGCAGATGAGCCGCTGGGCGCGGGTGAAGTTACTGCGCCATGGTCGAAAACACACCGAGAACCAGATATGTTTGTCATTGATGCCACTGGCACCACACAACAACCACGCATTAGGTTAAGTGTTTCGTGTGTCAACTGCAACTGACACTGTCACTCTGTCTGTGGATTAATAAACAGTTATGTTTTAATGAAGTAAGTAAAAAGTATAAGTAAAAAGGTCCCTAAATACTACAGTGTATCTGAGATAAAAGTAATCCAGTGTATACATTTGTACAACTCCGGCAAACAACGTCAGATTTTAACCAAATTCTGCACCAATAAGTAAGGTGAGCCTGAGCGCACTCAGCTGTGCATATTTTATTGGAAAACAAAAAGTTCAAGCATCATCTGCACGCTATGTTTGTGCCAATTTCCGCATTTTTATGATGTTTGATTTCTGAGGTAACATGTGGAAAATAATGTGTTTATGTTGCACACTTTTTGTGGTTTTTGCAAATTTTGCTGCAATTAAAAAAGTTTTTCCAAAAATTTAAGTCCGCACATCATCCTCGTGCTAGATGCCACCTTTATGCCAATTTGACGTTAGGCCTTCTCAGTGCTGAGATATCGTTTAGAGAAAAAACAGTCACCCAGACACCCAACTTATTTCTCCAGTCATGAACCTCAGTGCTTCACACTGAGGAATAATACAACATCTAATCTACAAATCACCAAATTTCAGTAAAATTTGTCAATGTCTGCAAAAGTTACAGCAAATTCAGTGAGTTCACCCGAAAACATAAAGTGTCCAATACGGTTGAGTTGCAATGGCAATTTGAAATTGCTCTCTGAACTGCTCAGGATGCGGACATTAAACTGTATAAAAGTATAAATCATAGCACTTACTGTATAAATCAGCTATACTTCTTCCTGTTAAATTTTTCCCCACGAAACTCCGCTCATCTCACTGTGTTTTCTCCCTCCCGCACTGTCAACATAAACTCTATAAACGTTCCTTTGTGCTCGGAATTTTGTTTGACGAAGCTCCTATCGATTCTATTTGTTGTACTTCTATATTATGCTCAGTTATTAGTTGCTTTTATGTTGGTTTTCTCCGTTTATTCTATGTTTCACCATGATGGCGTTTGTCTGTCATGTGTTTCGTGCAATAAAAGATTTACTTACTTACTTACGTATTTTCGTTAGGATGCATTGAGATTCTAAATTTCTATCCAATATTGCCTGCGGTTTACTTTTTTCCCGGACACAGTGTATGGCAAAAAATATACTGGTTTGAGCAAAATTATACCTCTTTCATGCTATCATACAAATCATATAGAAGCTGTTCGAATAGTGTCTATGTGTCCGTTAAGTATGGTGTCGCAGATCCTAACCACTGGACTTAATTTGCAATCTTGCATGTAGAGACTTATACTGAAGAACGCTGATCACAACCAACAGTTAGATCACTCTGACCGATTTAAGCTAGCTGAGCGTCACTGCTACCTATTGCTATTGCATTTCGCTCATGCCAAGGTGCAGTACAGTGAACGTGATAAATGTCACAAGACCTGAGTGAATTAATCGTGAAGAGGTTGTGAAAGCTCAGCGCCTGCGACTGCGTCGCCGTCGTAAACGTTTTGTCCAGAGAACCGTATCCAACGTTGGAACACAACCATGACTTACAGATGAACAGGTACTTTTTTGCATCGGGCCAGTCGTGCACAACGATTCTACTGACATACCTGGTATACCGAGCCAGACACACACACAGCCAAATGCAACTGCCTCACTTCTGAGTGTACTGTTACTTCTGTTCTGTTCTGTGCTTGTGTCTAAAGCTTTCAAGCTTACCGTGTTTTCAACTTTTTTGCCATCCTGTAGTCTGTCAAATTTGTCTACTCTTTGACGTGGACAAAGTTGCCTGAATACAAACAGTCGTAAATTTTTCTAAAAAAATTTGTTGCACAGACTCATGTCCCTCCGTCAGTCTGCTCATCTGTCTCTCTGGTTGTCTGTCTGTTGAAAGCATTCCACGCAGGGCTCCCGCCCCGTTAGCGCAAAACACGCGTTAACATAAAAAACGCTAGGAGATCTAACTTATGGCATATAGGACGCCATAGCAGGCCCGTAGCCAGGATTCTGTGCGTGAGGTGGCATCATGGCATGGCCCATAAGTGAGGGGCACAGTGGTCGGGTGGATCCCCTCTCAGAAAAAATGATTTTTAAACGTAGAAATAGTGCGTTTACGTGCATTTCTGTGCACTTTTTTAATCAAAGACTTTCTATCAACGAAATGCATCGTAATTATATACATGTATTTACCTTTTCAGTGCATTTTGTAGCTTCTTGCAAAAAGATCTGATGCTAGGCTGATGGGCGCTCTTGGAGATCCACTACCTCACCTGGAAAGTAGGCTACTTACCCACCTTAACCCTAAACCTTAATGTCTCAAACTGACCCTAACCCTCAAACCTAACCCTAAATCTGACTCCTAACCATAATCCTATCCCTAAACCAGTAGGCTACTTTCCAGGTTAGGTATATAGATATAGTGGATCGCCAGGAGCATCGACTGATGTCTCATTTATTATGTTCACAGAACGACTATCACTGACTGTTCCTGGCAGCAAACTAAAGCATGTTGCTGTTGTGGCAACGTTTGTAAAAACTACAGCGAAATAAAAGGTGAGCATTTTGGAACACGGTGTTTATACTCTAACTGGCTATTTACATTTCTACACTTAAAGCCAGTGTTTTGGGGGCACGGAGGCAGTTACTTTGTGGGGAGCACAACTCGTCCGTGGGAGGGGGCACGTGCCTTCCCAGCCACGTGGCCACCCTGGCCCCATAGCTGGCTACGGGCCTGCACCATACGGTTCATTTTTTGGCGTGCAAATTGTCGGAAAATTCTACTACAACCATAGGCGCAGCCAAACTGTGCAAAAATGGAAAAAACAAGACACACGGCAGCATCTTATCAATAACACTATGCAGTTATCAGAAACTGTTTAGTTAATTAAAAGCTAAATTAAGCCAATTTTAGTGCCTGTACCATTGTGCGCCAGTAACTGAGCATTATTTTTGGCTTATATGTACGCCATTCTTTCAATTTTTGGCGTCTTCATGCGCTGACTACTTTAATTTTTGGCATTTTTGTCAAATTTTCTGGCGTACATTACGCCAGTATGCCAGCTAACGGGAGCTCTGATTCCAACAACAAGGTTGGTGCAACAAGCAATTCATGATGTGATAGAAGCAAGATTTCCACTTTAATAAACTACACAGTCGAGACATTGCAGAAAGATAGGCCTAAAAGTTGTCCATAGGCACAACGCTTATTCGGGTGGTAACTGGCAGCGGTATAGCAAGCTCCCGTTTCTTGACCTCGGCATGAGGGTGGTGGCAGTTCTCTTCCTCGCTGCCGACCGAGTAGAAACCCTGTCTACGCATCACAGCCCGGTGGGATGGGATCGTTTGAGAGGGAAGTTTTCCACAAATAAAACTCCGCCCTGGCTTGGGATTAAGCCCGGGTCCTGCACAGCGGCACATTTTTCCTAACCACTACACCACTTGTGCAAGACATTGTACAACAGTTTCACGTGGACTAGAACTGAGATACAGCAGCAAGACAGACCACGTGGGATGAGAGCCAACGTTGTAATGCCAAACACGAACAGCGGTGACCTCTCCGAGAGAGGCAACAGTGCGAATGACAAACATGTTGGCATGGGATCTCTGCAGGACAGGAAACAGTGAGCACTTCAGACAATGTGCAGCACTTCTGCCGCGTCGACCTGCTCACACCATCATATGCACGAGTCTTCTGCAGCGGTAAATGTCGCCACATAAAGTGGCCGACTGTGCATGCACTGACCCTAACCCTAACCCTAACCATATCCGTAACCCCTAATCTTCCTCTGGTATTTCGATCTGCCAACTGTAAGTAACTAACTGGAAAAGGTGAAAAAATAATAAGCTAATAAGCTGCATAATGAAGCGTTTCAGTTGGTGAACATTTTCATAAATATACATAGTTAGTTAAGAAATATTAAAGAATTCGCTGCACATACAATTCAAACCGGCACCTATATCACCCATTATAACCTTCCACCAAGCCGCAGAGTCAATCGATAGATAATAAACGCTTTAAACTGCAGCTCGTTCATGTATTTGCTGCAGCAGAAGATTTATTACCATCAAATAGGTCCCTTTCGATACAAACTATCAGACTACCAAAGGATCGTCCTTGTCACAATACACAACACACGTGTAGTCATGGTAATAAAAACGCCCGTCTGCTGTATGCTTGGTAACTTCTAATCAATAGACCTAAAAACTTCATTTTCAGCAAGCAGATACCTCTTCACAATATCTAGGAGATCAAGTATTATGGTCACGAGGTGAACGTCAAGGTCCCAGCCGCAAAAAGTTGTGGATAGTCATTCTGCAATTAAAAGGCATCATCATTATTACGTGGTGTACAATGACCATTGCCAAGAGTTAAACGAAGAAGCTACCAACAAAGCGAGAATGACTATTGGTATGGAACGTCATCAATCAAAAAGATGTCATGCAAAATAACTGAGTTGGTACGTTGTAACTTTTGAATGCCTTTCAACCTTTTGTACTGTCAACAGGTGTTTGCGAAAAGCAGATGAGCATAAAGTACTAAGCATAGAATAAAACTGAAATAAATTGTCTTAGGAAAATAGTGGACGTGACAGGAGACAGGCTGACAAACCGGAAAAACAACAACATGGTCACTGAATGACATTGGAATAAAAATGACTTCAAAAAAGTAACATCCACTTAAGCTAGCAGGTCGTGAACTAGTCACAAACCTGCTGCAAACCTGCTAGTTTTGGTGGAATGCTACCCAAACTGTTCAGTCAATGGCCAAGATAATTCAAAAACTCTTGAACCACTTATGGGTTACCATAAGGCCTGTCAGCAACTATCACCATTGGCTCTTTACTCTATGATGATGACAACATATTAAATTCTACCACAAAAATTATAAACAGATGCTAGTGATGACTTGAGCACTAGTACACGAGACAATTCACCATAGATGCTAATATAGACTTTTGAGCTGGTTCCTGCACCGAACCTCGAGCCAGTGTAGACAGTGACCAAGTAGACATACCTTGCATTGTCCACATTATCTCCAAGGTCAATAGGCAACGCCTTAACAACAAACGATAGACAAATGCAACTTTTAACCTGCCTCATACTGACTACTGGCCCCACCGTGTCCACAATAACAAACAAAATGTTGATCTGTAAAATCAACTGGCATTCGCATAAAATGGTACCGTAACGTGATTTATTATACATCGAATTATTATAAAGCAGTATTATCTATATTATAAAAGTTCTTATCCTGACCGATCTTGATCGTTTGTTTGTTTGCATCTGTGTGACCGCTGTGCCGTTGGCATGGTGCTGTGTGTAATAGGCATGGTGCAGAGCGCCATTGTGGCTCATAGTATATACAGCATGGGTGAAGGCTAATTAAAAGTTATGCACACGTTCCATCAATGCTATATTATCAGTACAAGGCTCGTACTGAAGTCACAGTACAACGGACTGTCCCTCCCCCTCGCCGTACGGCCGAAGAGTCTCCACGCCAAACAGAACCTCGATCCGTTTAGCCGTTTTAGCAGAGTATAGATGCTTAACAGACAGACAGACAGACTGACAGACACACCACGTTACGGGATTATCAGTCACAATAGGCTGCATTGCATGTATTTGAAGCGGCCTGATAACAGTAACGCACATATTAGCTACAGCGATTCAGACATTATGAGCTGAACACTGACCAGCAATGCATCTTTTTTGTCTGTCCTCACCGCCCAGAAAAGCAGAACGAAGAAGAGCAGGAATATGGCCGCGACCAGAATGATGCCAACTGGATTTTTCCACGGAGTCGTAAACATCATGAGTGTCTCTGAAAAGTTGATCTTGTTAGGTCTGACAAAGAAGCCGCCGGCATATGTGCCTACGCCCGAGCAGACGCCAACTGCATGCGCATGCGACGTCTGAGCCTCATTCACCTGTGAACAGGTACACTGACTGACTGCACCAGTATCACTAGTACAAGCAAAACACTACAACTAGCAATCATGCACAAATAAACAAAAGAAAAATACATAATTATCATCAAAACAGCCACTGAGGAATAAAGATTTAAAACAGAACAAATGCTAAATCAGGCAAAACTAATCCTAAGGGATGCGTCACCTTGTTAGCGACTGCATGTAAATCATTAGACAAAAGTTGAAGAACACTAAAATGGACAGGAACTACTGTTGCAGTAGTCCTTTAGCTGTTGAAAAATGCACTTGATTAAAAAAGAAAGTCCATAACAATTGTTAATTTTCACACTGTTATTAATATTACTATTACACATGCATTACAGTTAACAGTGATGTGACAAGGGTCGGGTGTGCACCTGGCATGATTCATCTGTCCAGAGATGCCTGTCAGGATTCCAGCGCTTAAACATGGTCTCTGCGGTCATGACGCCGACCTCAATAGGTGTCTTGTCAGCACAACCTGCTTGAAGCAACAACGAATTCTGCTTCGTATCAAGCCTGCTTGCTGTCAGCGGGATGCGACTCAGCGACTTCTGTGACGGATCACTGGCAAACAGAAAACGTTTCATGCAAGTCCGCAGTTTTTTTAAAACAGAAAATAAGACTGCTAGTTATTACACACATTACAACTTACATACGTCTACATCGTGTCCCGAAAAAAATGGAATTACTTAGGCATTTTAGGCATAAGTTTAACAAAGTTCGACAAATTTTTGTAATTTCTGGCACAATTCATCTTGACATTTTAAGCAACTGAAAAAATATAAAAAGTATCATCACTACTTGCAACGATGACATACGTTTGACGTCATAAAAATGCCAATCATGGAAAGAAAAAATGCCAGAATTCATTTCGCCGCTACTGTGGCCTCACAATTCGCCAGATTTAAATCCGGTTGACTTCACAGCGTGTGGACCCTTGTGCAACAGAAAGTGTACAAAACACGCATCACTTATCTCAACGACCTCAAAACATCGCATCAGAACCGAGTGGGCCACGCTGTCATTGCTGCAACTGTGCGTTAGTGGCGTCATCGTCTTTCAGCTTGTGTCAGGGCTGGTGGTGGTCGTTACGAGCACTGCTTTTAATTCTGACATTGTGTTTTTGTGATAACTGCGGCCTTTAAAGCCTGCATTGACTAGTTAAATCGAACAGTTGATTTTGTGGTTTGCTTTTCTTACAGTTGTCAGTTATGACACTGTGCGTTTTAATACATGACATAGTACTGTGTACATACGGGCGACGGTAATGCTTCGGTTCCATGTGTCTGTCTGTCTGCATAACTTCTAAATGGCCTCAGTCTATACGAACTTCATTTTTAGTACGTATAAGTGTCAAGGTCACGGGTTCAAGATCAAGACCATGGAATAAATAAAATTTTAAAATTCCCAAAAAGCAAAACTAGAACAAGAATAAATAAATGTGAAATGGTTTCTAAAACCAATACAACGAGGTATACACTACGTGAATGGTCTGCACTTGACTGAAAGGCATTCCATTCATACAGGTTAAGATGAACGAAACAGTTTTAGGGGTGAACCTGAAATTGTAGAGCCAGACAGGGTCAAACTCATACAATTTTTGATGGCTGGCTTTATCAAGTGCATCTTTGATGCTGCCACGATACAGTGTTATGTTGAGGTAGCCGTTGAAGATAAAGGGCTTTCTGAGAGACGGTTTAGTCAAGTCAGCGAAAGCATCAAAATCTTTGCGAGTCATTTTGCCGACATATATGTACAACAGGAGGACACTGGATACACTGCCACGGTCGAGACTGACAACGGCCGTGTAATTGTTTTTTTCAGAAAGAGTTGCATTGGTAAAGTTCTCAGGGTGGAGAGGTAGATGGGTCGGCACTGAAATGGCTAAACTGCTATTTGCTGATGCATCGTGCTTGACTCTGTGCCGACTGTGCGTCATATGGGAAAATGATGGCGAAACTGGAGCATCTTTGTAGGTCATGTCGAACTTGAGAACGGCCGAATTGACCTCGGCATTGTCCACCCAGTCGTACGGATTCTTCGCAAATGTGACCATCTGAAATTCAACAAAACTCAGACGTGGTACACATTGATGAGGTATATGTATTTGTTAACATATCAGCATACTTAGCAGTTGTCTGTTTAAAAATAAGTTATTATTGAATCAAAGCTCATCGCTGACATAATTCTCATTAAAACAAATTTTTGTTATCACCAGTGAATGTGGCATGGTAATGTGTTCAGTCAGAAATATTGCATTTAAATTACTTATTTGTTCAAATTACAATTCTGCAGGTTTTACTTTCCATGTTCAGAAATGAGAAAAATGTCCCACGTATGTTTTCAAGAAATGTACAACGATGTTATTGTGCAAAATTTTTGACGTGTAAATAGCTAAAAATTGTTAACATTACTGACATTAGCAGAATAACTGTTTGTAACCCCAACACAAGCTAGACATCGAATGCATGAGTAAATAAAGATACTTAACGTCCCACTCAACACATTATAGGTCATTTTAGGGACAGTTTTCGCGGGCCAGACGACCCAATCAACAGTGTCAAAGCACTGAAGAAAATCAGCTGGTCGTTGAGATCAGGCTTCAATCCCACTAGGAGCACTCCATCATGTTACAATGAATAAACAGACATGGAACCTGCGTCTTAAAGATATCGGTGTCGTCAGGACGGATGAATGAGAACGAGTCAGGACTGAGGTAGACGACAGAATCTGACTTGCCGACTGACTGTGCCACGACTGTCGGTTTGCCGACTGCTGGTTCCAGTGTGCGCACTGACGCTGTGAGGCTGTCAGTCGTGATCTTGGTTTCCTCGTTGAGATGTGTAGACTTCAACAGAGCCTTATTGACTGCATCGACCGCCTTCATCACTGAAGAACTAACTATTTTTTTCTACACAATGACAAACATAACTTGTCGTATCACTCAGACAACAAGCAACATGCAAAGCAACATAGTCATCAGCAGAGCTGTCGCAAGGCATACTGTAATACTTCATATAAGTATTAATGTGCTGCCACTGCTAACTAATATTCATGAAAACATGATACATGCACAACCTGCTGTGGGGCGAGTGCTATTATAACTGGTTCGTTCTTTGATAAAAATGCACTAATCTCAGATCGCCAAACATCAATATAAATATATAAAAATGTGACAGTGTGATGCCATTGCTGAGATGTTCAGAGATAAATACGGTAAACTATATTCCTGTTGACTATGATGAGCATGAGATGTATGCACTTAAATGGGATGTTCAGTATAAATTGCGTCAAACCTGGCATAATGATGATTGTATCGCTAGAGATGTGATCAGTGCGGTCAGCAGTTTAAAGCATGGTAAATGTAACGGTTTTTATGGATTGACCTCTGACCACATAATACGTGCTTGCAATGATCAGTATGTTCACACTGCAGACCTGTCTGCTTGCCTTGTTTCACATGGTGTAGTTACAGATAATTTGGCGTATAGCACTATGACTTCGATACCCAAAGGCAGTAGTTCCAACCGTACAGTTTCTGTGAAGTATCGTGCTATAACTCTAAGCTTTAACTCTAAGCTTTATACTTGGCATGTGGACAGTTTTGATACGTCATATTTACAGTTTGGTTTCAAAAATTGCGCCTGCGATTCGTCAGCCTTATGACCGACACATGGCGCGTTAAACGCTGCATAATAATAATAATAATAAAAAAAAAGAATCATCCATGTGCTTTTTAGTATTGAAAGAAACTACTGAGTATTGCAGATCTAACCGTGGTACCACTTACTGTGTTGTGCTTGATGCTACCAAGGCATTTGATCGTGTGCAATATTGTAAATTGTTTTTAAAAATGATCGATAGGAATTTGCCTTTCGTTATTGTTAGTTTTTTGTTGAATATGTATACTGTGCAAAGAACTCATGTTGAATAAATAGAACGGGTGTCATTCTCATCGGTTTGATATCCGAAACGGTGTTAAGCAAGGCGGTGTACTTAGCCAGGTATTGTTCAGTCTGTACGTCAATGGTATGTTAACTGCTCTACGTGTGGCTGGTGTGGGTTGTTACATGTTTATTGCCGCTGACTACATTGTATTGATTACATCAACTGTACACGCCATGCAATGTATTCTAAAATTATGTGATGAATATGCCCAAGCTAATATTTCCGTTGGTAGTGTGTGTTTTTACATTGGTAGCATGTGCATAGAGAATGTTCATAATTGGCCTCATTTAGGTCGCGTCATTAGTAATGATGGAGGTGATAAGCAGGACACTGCACAGAGGCGTTGTAAGTTTATTGGTCAGTTCAACAATGTGCTATGTTGGTTCGGTAAGCTTGATAGTACTAGTAAAACTAGAGTACTAAAGTCATACTGTTTTGATTTTTATGGCTGTGAAGTGTAAGATTGATTTGGCAAATGTGGATATACAATCTGTGTGTACATCCTGGCACTTATGCATTATGAAAAAATATGGAAACTACCATGTAACTGTCATACCAATATACTTCACATGTTGTCTAGTTGTCTCCCTCTTACGGACGTGTTCTGTAAACGTTTCTACAATTTCATATGCACTTGTGTATTGTGTGGTAAGACATGGTGTTTCTATAGTCGTATGCAGTCACGTGTCAGACGCAATGTGCAGTTCTTGTGTGAACGCTACAAGCTATGTTGTCGAGATTTTTTTGAATACAGACGAAATATTCATGAGGTTATTAACAGACATTATGTTTGTAGTATAGATCCAGAATTACCACTGTTAGTACAGCTTATTTGTGAAATGGTAATGGCAATGGTAAGCAATGGTCTGTGGTGCTTAACAGATCACAATTTCTCAAGCAATGATGTGGCTGGCATTATTGCATTATTGTGTACTGGGCAAGTTTTTTATTTCTTGTGTACCTCGTGTATGATTTTTATATTAAATAAATATGGGCATCACCCTCATGCTGAACTGTACCTGCATGCCGAGTTTTAACTTTGGGCATTTTGTAATTTTTGAGCAATCAGGTTGAGAAAAAACCTATGGAGATCAGCACTGTGTTTGCAATATTTGTTATTTGTAGTTCAGTTATTAGCTTGATCTGCTCGTTGACAAGCACAAAGGAGATCAGTGAGACTTGCAAGTAGCGAGATTCAGCATTGCCATCTCAATCCCACATGCCTATGACTCCCACCTTCATCTCACAGTCTTGAGTGATGAGTAATAAGTAGAGATTTAACGTCCCACTCGACACTTTATAGGTCATTTCGGTGACGATTTTTACAAGTCAGATGACCCAACCAACAGTGTAAAAGCACTGAAGGAAGCCAGTTGGACACTGAGATAGGCTTCTGTCCCACCATAACCACTCCACTGTGTCACAATATGAGCTGTAGGCAACCGCCTCTAGGCTAATCACAGCGTAAGGGTCCCAGCATGACAAAAACCCAATCAGCTGGACCTATAAGCTGCCTAGAACATCGCGCAACAAGAATATTTCACTGTACTGCAGTAACTAGACCAGCTATGTTAGTGTTCCCTTTTTTACTCCAGTTCATCATTAGTAATCAGATGAGGCCGCGGAGGTTGAGGAATCTTCACAGTCTTGAGCCAGCAGTGGTCTGACACATGGTGTCAGGACGTTAAACCACATCTCTTCTTATCTATTAATTTCCAGTTTTACCAATAACCACTCTATGGCCAGCTGAAAGAGCCACAAAGTGTAAAAATTTTGCAATTTATCTAACAGTTTCGATACGTGATTCTGGTTAGTTCATTTCTAAGTGCAGGTTACAACATGGCCTATAGCAGATTATATAGGTGTAATGAGTATAAAGCACTGTAAACATATTGTGACCTACTTATTTCATGACTGTGGCAACTGCTGGTCGGTAGCAGCAAAGAGAATGGTGTCGAGGAAGACGCTATTATCTTGTAGTGTACTGAGTACGGACAATAGTGACTGAACGACATGGGCATGTTGACAGTGACAGTAGGCTAACCGTTGCTGTTCATTGCACGTTTAGTGTAAGCATGTGTGACAGTCAGTTTGGCCTATGTATATCTGGAGAAATGTTAAATATGCCTAAAACTTTGACTGCGCAATGTACTACCATTATTCACTGCGGTATGTACATTACGATGGTGTTTTACACAGCGAAGTAATTTCGTGTTTGCAATGATAAATCTCCAGCTGGGTGGAGGGGATCCTAAGTGGCTAGAACCTAGAAATAACGCCTTGCCCATCAACAACAAGTGTGATTACCTGCTCAGCAGCACCTGAGACTACATACTTCTCATCTGATGACTTCATGATGTCAGACACTGAAGATAGCAACACTCTGTCAGTCAAAAACAACACGACTTCATTATCACACAATCTCTTTATATATATATAATTTTGTTTTGTGTCTGTTGTGGTGCAGGAGGGCGCTGTATGCTAGCAGTGTGCATTCTATGATCAGGCAGCAGAATAGCATGGAGTGGGCGAGAGATAGGGTTGGGATTAAACACAGGTGGATGGGCAAATGCGCTAGTACATATACAAAGCACAATGTGAGTCTGTCTGCATGTTTGCTTGTTTGCACATAACACCGGAACGGGTGGCAACATACATTGCTTCCAAATTTTCAGGGTAGGTTCAGTGTGCCAAAAAGATGGTTATAGGCTCAAAAACGTCGAGCAGTGAGCGGGGCAGCAGAAAATTCGGATGTTTCGTCTCTGGCGGCACCGACTGGCCAGGTACTAGGTGAGATTGGGCATGGGCGGGCTGCATGTATAGGCACAGGCGCAGGTAGAAGGCCTGGTAGTGTAGCAACAGTATGCTGGTGAAGTGGGCAAATCAGCAACTGTTACGTTGTAACTTATCTCAGTATACTGTGTGCCACCAAATATTATGACAATCGGTCGATGTCTGTAAACACTACAGTGAAATAAAAAAGGTGAGCATTTCTTGGAACACGTTGTGGAATGATAATTGTAGACAGCATGGCATGTGACTGGTGGCACAGTCAGCAGGGCAACAGACTTACAATCAACTGTGGCAGGCTCCGTTCAACTCCCAGGCAAGTTGTTTACACCTACTGGTATGTGCCTCTGTCACCAAGCACTTGGCAAGCAGTATAATTTCGTACTAGTCTAAGGGCTGGGGAGTGAAAAAGCACACCACATGATACACTAGCCTCAAATCTGGATTTGCAGTGTAAACTTGTATCTGAATGAGGGCTATTAAAGTGGAGACCAGCACTGCCTGATAGACACTGCTTCTTAGGCTGCATAAAATGCATGAGATTCGGTCTGTTACTGCGATCGATGGTCCCGGGTGTCTGTCAGTCTGTAAGTCTGTCTGTCACACAGCTTCACTGTGCAAACATAGCTGGAGGAATTAAGGTTGTGCTGGGGTGGATACTTTTTAAGGACCTAATGAACACCGTGTTAGACTGAAGACCACTTTTCTCCACAGATTTGATGCCACCTTCGCCAAATTACTTTGGCCATTTGTTACATTACGCAAATGTTGTTTGTTTATCTGTCATAGTGTAGATATTGCACACAGTGTTACTGAGTCACACAAGCACTTGAAACACAACAGTAGCACAGTCCTATAGAGGAGTGAGTAATAAAGGCGAGTAAGGAACACTTGATATATCGCCTTTTTATGAGGCAACCTAATCACAGAAGCACTAAGATATGACGCACATTGTTTCGGATCTCACAGTGTTACCTGAACACCCATGTGTTTATCTGCCAATGGTATGAAGTATGAACCGTGCCTTTGCCTTACCAGCCGAAGCTGGTCCTCAGTTTACCGACCCCACAGAGATGGATGACTAAGTCAGTGAGTTTGCCGAGTTGGCAGATTACATACTTAGGTGGTTTACCGATCTGAAGAGTTATGCTGACGTACGTGTAGCTGTTAATGGTCTTGTCAGAGCGCACCTCCTCCGTCAGGTGCGACACACTATCTTCCATGTTATCAACAATCCTGGTCATGTTAATTGTATCTAGAAACGTCACAGGGTCGTAGCCATCGGTGTTGCTGGATAGCGTCTTGACTGCACTTACAGACTGCTGCATCACGTCCACCGAAGGAATGCTCTTCTTCTTCAACACCGCACCGGAATTCGTCAAATTCGCCACCGCCGCCAGCATGTGCATTTTCTTCTGTCATCATCATCATCATTGTCCAAATTTGTTTTGTGTCATTTTTACAAACCACACAGCACTATATAAATTTAGCAGATGCAATGCATTTAAGGTTTTTCACGTGTTTCACAAACTGACACTGACAATGATAACGACATTAAAACAGTAGGCGTTTTAGAAGGTGGTATTCTGAGGTCGTTCAAAACTTCTGAAGCCTCGTCTCTCAATTTATTTGGGAGATCATTTTCTGCTGCTGATTAAACGAACTTGGTTTGTAGTCGCAGAATTGATGATAAGTGTTTGACACAGTGACATCCTAATGATCATTCTGTCAACAAGTTTGTTACCAAATTTTTCTACTACTATGCTGTCAGTAACCGTAAACCAACACAGCGCATATGTACTTCTGCATGTTAATTTCTACCTCAAATTTCAATATCAAAATCAATATCAATTTCAATATTTCAAATTTCAGTTTTATCTTGTACTGCAGGACAAAGCAATATGGACCAAGAAGTTTCACTCTATGAAATTCACTTCCACTGACAGTTCATGACGTCGCTATCACTGAGTCGGTTCTTCGCGCAACTAGAACAAAGTGACCACCTACTTGGGGACCCCAAACCGGGACACAATAAAAAAAATCCAAATTGCCTTCATAACATGCCTTGAAATTCTAAATTAATGCAATATGCCGCAGCCTACAATACATGTGTAGTTGTGTAGATCTTATTACACTCATATTCATATCAAAGACCGGACCCGCCTATTAGAGATGTGCGAATTGTGAAATTATTGCTATCGGGCTTTAGTAAATGGTTATCAGTAGCAGCCAAACGAAACAATGCAATTGATTATATGGATTGAGTTCTGTCCCGCCCGGGACGTCTGGGGCTAAACCGGGACATTTGGGCGTCCCGAAGACAATGTTTGGGATTCCAGGACAGAGTGTCCCAAACCGGGACTGTCCCGGAAAAACCGGGACGGTTGGTCAGCTTGAACTAGAATCTGTCAGGTTACATTCCCATAGCGCCTCGGTGACAGTTTAGGCTGTGAGGTTTATGCTTACATACATACATACATACATATATACCTCATCATGATTGTCACTTTGATTGATTGATCACCTTGTCACTTTTAGTAAACTATCAATCATCATACATTAAACTTCCTTGCTAAATACTTTGCAAAAGGTATAGCTGCAGAAACTGAATCAAACCCAGTAAGACTAGATGCTGGTTCAGGTGCCTTCTATATCATCTGGCCATGAAACAAAGTGGCCTATTTTACAGCTTTCAGGGCCCGCGCTGGCAAGCAAGCGAAACAATGGTTTCACAACAATGAGTAATTACCGCCTCTCGTGTCTTTTTGGGGAGTGCTGCCGCCACCGACTCATCATTGCTAACACTTGCTACATCCCTGACATAGCGCGCTATTGTCTCAGGGTCGTTAGCTGCTATTAGGCCGTCCAACCTTGTCATCAATCTGTTGAAGTCCTTTTTGGAGTACACGGCAGGCTCCACCTAAAAACACTTGCTTGTAACCCAAACCGCATGTTACCAACCACATCATAAATGAGTAAATAACTGAAAAAGTCGATAAGCTCGTTGGAGTCGATGTGCTAAAAAGAAATATGTTTCCGTTTAAATCATCGTCGTCATCATCATCAATGTTATAGCAGGTAATAAACGAATGATTCGTGATAGTTATTTTTAGAACCAACAATTTGCAAATAAGACTAAAAGTGCTCACAGCATGCAGCTCAACAAAGCAAAGCAAAAGAAGTTTAGACGAAGGCGCAGGCCATAGCCTCTATGCCCTCCAAATTACATAGAAAATATTTTGTACAAATTATTAATGAGAAGTCTATTTCCTATTCTGGTTAATTCAGCCTTATAGTTATAAAGAAGATCTTGATTGCTCCAGAACTTGGAAGCTTATCTTAAAGGAGTCAGTACTAGCAGAGATGACAGATTCTGGCAAACTGTTCCAAGTATTTATTATTCGTGTACAGAAGAAATATTTCCTTAAATCATAATGACAGCTATGGTTGACT
>Ga0126335_1000660_pt1 | contig 17218 bp, 14 predicted proteins | sample OlaspJWI45metaG_FD_108409 | JGI IMG/M metagenome (GOLD analysis project Ga0126335, IMG submission 108409) | Marine gutless worms symbiont microbial communities from Oahu, Hawaii - Olavius sp. 1 OAHU.JWI-45 metaG | ecosystem: Host-associated > Annelida > Digestive system > Unclassified | place... | reverse complement strand
GACGGAACTGCCGTCAACTGTCGTCAGACAGCTTGGCTATCACACTCAACCAGAACGTCATCAAGCCATTTTCAGTCGTCCGCTACTTGGGAGTTTTGTTCGACGCTGAACATGTCGATGCGCCAGCAGTCTCGCGCATAACACAGAAGTGCTTCTTCCACCTGCGTCGACTGCGCTCAGTCCGTCGTAAACTCGGTGATGACGTCTTCACGAGACTGGTTACAGCTCTCGTGCTGTCGCGTTTCGACTACTGCAACACTGTTCTCGCCGGTTTATCAGCATCGACTCTAGCGCCTCTTCAGAGAGTCCTGCACGCCGCAGCACGAACGGTAGTCGACCTCAAGCCTCGTGACCACGTAACTCCTACTCTGCAGGAGTTACACTGCCTTCCAGTTGCGGAAAGAATTGACTATAAATTGTGTCTACTGGTCCACAAGACGTTCGTCGGCCACACACCAAACTACTTGACAAACTTGTTGACATCGGCATCTGATGTCCCTTATCTTTCATCATTGCGTTCGTCTAGTAGGGAAAACTTGGTCGTCCAGAGAACAAGATAGATGAAAGATCGGTAACAGCACCTCGTGCACGGAATCGACTGCTGACTGACTCTTACGTTCGACGCCTGCTTTCAAAAGACATCTTAAAAGTTTTATGTTTCTGAGAGTGTATAAAACTTCGCTGTAAAATGGCTGTGTATAGGCCGAATGACTATTATAATGCGCTCTCCGGCCTCGGTCTTATGGTATATTACAAATGTACTTTTATCATTGTCATTATCACTGTTAGGAGCTAGTAAGATTGACGGACGAAAGCGTGGTCCGACTGTGCCTCTATAATGTGATTTTTGAAGTGCAGTGCAGTGCACACTGCACTGGCCAAAGCTTGTACAGGCTACACATAATTTATGCATACGAGTTACGCGCTATTGTAATTCTATCCGCCACAGACTACGTGTCGAAAATGACATCAAACGTTGTTTTTTACATGCGCGCCAGCTATGCTACGAGCAGGTATTGTTTTCGGCGGCGTCTGTGTGTCTGTCTGTCCGCACGAAATCTCGATAACCACTGGTCAGAAATATTGTAGCTTGGTAGGAATATGTCCCATGGTGAACGCTAGAAGTGATTGGAAGTTGGTGACATTTGACCTTGGCCTTTGATCTTGACACTGACAGCTATTTAAGTATCTTTTTCATTTACCTTACGTATCTCATCCACCGTTAGGAGTTTCGAATGCCTTAACCTAGCAACTTTATTTTCGGCGTGAAAGTATATTTTCAGAATATCTAGGTCACCTTCGAGTTTCAAGGTTATGGGCTTAATATCAAGGTCACAACAGCGAAAAAGCGGCTGCTCGCAGGTATGTAGGCCTACTTGTGTTCCCCTAGGACACAGCTTAATTACTTTTTGTTAGGCTATGAGTGCGCGCGTATGGCGTCGCATAGTGGCACTGACTAAAGCATTATTGACAGTGCGATTGACGAGTGGCATTGACATTATTAGAAACGGTCGTGACAGTATCAATAGAGCCATATGACATGAAATATTTATTTTTTTAACACACACGATACGCTTTTATGCAGCAGTTTTTGTAATACAGCATGAAAATAAATTCCTAACATTTTCCAAGGTATCAATTGCAGCGACATATTACATGATTCTTGCTGGACATTCTTAACTCTTTCCATCAGTGAAAGAATTTTGAAAATCGATGATTTAACGAACTTGGAGGCAAAAAAGTGACCGGTTCTCACTTTTTGGACCACTCTGTAGTCAACTGAGACACGTGACTGCCAGAGAGGATCCAAGTTAACTAACACAAGATGACTATCGTTCTTACGAGGTTCTCAGTGCTCCGCAGCGTGTGGAGATCCACTCGCACGATGGTGCGACGTAAACGCTGTTTGTGCGTATACGTGGCGGTGGCGCCACTGTGCGAGTGGAAAAAATGGCGTTTTTACTGTTTGTCGGTTTTTTACTAAAAAAAATCTTGCCTAAATGAAATATTAAAGCAGTGCATAATTTAAAAACAAAAAGTTCGGGCATCATCCTCACACTATGGGCTATGTTTGTGCCAATTTCCGCATTTCTACTATTTTTGATTTCTCGGGTAGCGTGTGTAGAAGAAGATGCTTATTTTTGGCGTTTTGACCTATTTTTGCCGTTTTTGCCCAATAAAAAAACTTTTCCAGAAATTTAAGTGCGCGCATCATCCACGTTCTAGACGCCACCTTTGTGTCAAATTTGACGTTCTTAGAACTTCTCAGTCCGGAGATATCGTTTGGAGAGAAAAAAAGTCACCCACACAAACACGTACCCCCAGCTTATTTAACATCCTTGAACGTCAGTGCTCCGCAGTCGCTCTGCACTGTGGATGAAAAATTACCAATATCCGGATTCAGGAAAAATTCATCCGTATTTTGTTTCATTAATTTGGTTACATTTAAGTTTTCACATTTTAATGAATATCGAAAATAGTTGACACTGAGCAAAGCAATCAGCACTCAGCTGCAGGCTAGCAGCTGTATAGCAGCACCCATGCTTGCAAGTTGCAAAATGAGCCCCAGAAAAACGGATGTACCGAAATTGTTGGTGACGAAATTCGCAGAAAGTTTTTGTCGGCTGCTGATTTTAATTAGGGCTGCCGCGAGTACTCGAGTACTTGCGAGTACTTGAGCCGAAAAACTACTCGAGTAGATTTTTACTGCTCGAAACTACTCGACTTCTTGACGCAGAATATTCATTAATATTTTTTATTTTATTTCCCTAATTTAAACAAAAAACTACAAATAGTAATAATAAAATGAACTTAAAAGTATAAAAAAGTAAAGTTAAAACCAGACACCACATCAAAACATCAGGATAGGATCATAACATCATAGGACTATATCTGTTTTTTTCTGTTATTTCTAATGTACGAATTTTAGTGAGTATTTCAAAATGTGTTTCTTACGTTATATAAACAAACTAATATAGTTTTTCTTGCAAAATAGCTAAAATAAAACACTGTCACTGCACAGGTGTGGACTCTATACAGAAACGGTAACTTTAGACATTCCACTACTTCCGATATTCGTCGAGTACTCGAGTAGCAAACTACTCGATAGCGACAGCCCTAATTTTGACCAGTGGATTTTAATATTCTCTAGTTGCCCGCCATTAGTCTTTCGTCTGGTATGGGTGGAACGGTTGCAGTCGTGTATTACTGTAATTTTGACTCTGTGAAAGTTTGGTATATTATTGCCCCCTGTTGACGTTTAGTAAGTACAAGTTCCTTGTTTAACGTAATGGCTAACTTGAACATCAAACTTCGTCAGAACGTGTTGTCTGCTACCATAAAGGTGATGTCCGTTGTCGAATGCGTGCTTGTTTCAATTCTGACAATACAAAAGGCAGTCTTGTGCACTTCATGGTTTGATATGCTCGATAGCATATTTTTGGTCGTACAGTATGGAGAACTGTTCTGGGGTGGTAACATCTATGTTCTAACTCTTAACAGCAGAGGTGCTATTCTCATGGGACAACGGGACATGCCCCACTTTTGGATAGGAGGACATAATATGTGTGTCTCCTATACTTTTGCACCCACCGTGCATAGAGTTTTCATAAGTATACAGCAAAATTACTGCCACCAGATGCGTTTTTGAACAGAAAAATGCGTTTTGGCTGGGCTGGGACTGGGAGAGTGGGAGGAGGGAAGGGGAGGTGGTGGATGAATTAGTGACCCCTCACTTTCCAGTCTAGTGTCCAGTTGCACCCCTGCTAATGGAGCTAATACCCTAGGCCTGTTGCAATTTTGCAGTGTCCAAAGCCTGCAGGAGTGAAGTGATAATGAAATGGAGCAGAATCAAATTGCAGATAGCTCAGAATATGGGATATGAGTAGTCTGCCTACCTCTCACCTCTAGCACTGCACTAGTCGTATGATATGACTAGCGCTAGAGGTGAGAGGTAGGCAGAGGTTGGCCACCTGTGATTATGTTAAAGACAGAGTTGTTATCAAGACCTTACAAAAAGTCTGGAGACCAAGGTTGAGACTTTCCATTCAGTATTTGGAAAGCAATAATGAATAACAAGTATCGGGATGCAGTTCATCTCAAGCTGCAGATCACATTAAATCTGAAGACTATACAGGACATAACAGTTAGTGAATGTCTTCTTTTCTGGAGGTCCTTCGAAGATGACGATGATGATCCTGACTTTCCTAAGTCATGGTGAGTTGGATGAAGATGGACAGCGGTGGGCCTGCATGTGACTTCAGAGGCCAAAGGCTGATGTGCAGTGTCTACCGCATGTGGGACAGGGAACGCCACTACTGGAGGATCGAGAAGCCAGCACTTGTTGTTGATGTTGGATTTGGTGCCGTTCTTCCCAAGTTCTGGTGCGATTTGGCTCAAATGTTTCGATAGCTTCATGACAGTTTTTCGCCATAGAACTCTGTCACTGGCAAGGCTTTCAAAACTTATGGGATCAGTGTGGCGTGCATTGCTTCAGGATGCTGTGTGATCTGTCCTTGAATCTCTTCTTTTTGCTCTCTTGACTACGACTTCCACGTACAAGTTTTTCATAGAAGAGTTTCCTTAGGAATTGGTTTTCTGGCATTCTGATTACATGCCCAATCCATCGCGGCTGCTGTTGGATGAGACACAGTGACACACGGTGCTGTACATTGCAGAGTTTGCAAATTGCTGTGCATGCAGAAGTAGAATAGTACATTGTGACGTCATCGATCAGCCGGGTGTCCGCTGTTGTCAGATGGTACTCAAGACGTGAAGAGGGCGAAGTCAGTGCATGAAGTGGGGTGAAAGGTGCATGCTTTGTGATCAAGCATCGCCCTCTCTGTCTGTCTGACTGACGAATAGAGCCTTTGATATCCGTATTTACCGGTGCGTCGCTATGCTGTCGGGCAGCAGAGCGTGTCGGGTCACGCATAGCATTCTGCTGTGTGCGTCATTCACTGCGCACAGCGACAACAATTATTTCATCAGGTCGCTAGTGCTGAAATATTGTACAGCCTCGCGCGCAGCCAGTCGACTCTGTCCGTGTATAGACACAGCGACCAGTCAGAATATCGAGGAATTGTGTGTGCCGTGTTATTTCAGTTTTCTGTAGATGACTGAAAATTTAGTTTGGCAACAGCGTTAACTGAAGCTGAAAAATAGAAACTGAAATTGAATTTAAATACTTCACTCATTGCGGGCATTGGTCAAATAACTAAATTTTGGATTGAACGACATTCCACGGTATGAAAAGTGAGCTGTGAGATATGTTTTGTAGCTGTAGTTTTGTTTAGATGCAGTAATTGTGACTGGAATGTAACTAACTGTAACTTAGCGTTTTTACTCATGTCCACATGCTGCAAGGAAGTTGATAATGGCAGGAGACTAATACAGCAGCTCCAAGCTTATGCACTGCAGAAGCTATGCTGAGAATCACCTTGCTTTTTATTTAAGCTGAGTTGATGTCAGCTACTACATTTCATTTTCCTTCATTCATTTAAAAAGTGAAAAACGAAACTAGCATACCTTCAGCTGTAGGGAACATAGGATGTAGATCCAGGTAGATAACAATTGTTGAAATAACAATAGTTTAACAGCCTTCTTCTGACTATTTTCTGCAAGGAGTGAACATTTTGGAGATTCTGATATTTGTAAACAAAAATCTGATGGAAGTTTGAGTTGGATTTTGTTGGCTGGATATTCTCACTGCCAGACGAAAGAAGCACTGCAACTCCTTTATAGCTGAAATAGCACCCACAGTCACAGCAAGGCGCCGTTCGGTATATGGCTGTTTTTGCCTCAAGGCAAACAGTAATCTTCACTTGCAGGTGTTCTGGCTGTGAGCATTGAGCGACGACGACGTTTAATTGAGCTGCTATCGGGCCATAGGCACGCACAACATTGTGTTTTATTTAGCTGTACGCTGGCGTGCTATCCCTGGTATCGCATATCATGTTTCTGCTTGACACCGTTTTCACGGTTGTGAGCAGCGTTGCAGGCTGATTTTATGAGCCACATATGTGTTCTGCTTTTGTGATAAGGAAAATGCACCGACGGCATTGATGTAGAATTATTTAGAATTATATACGATATGTGGAAAAATTGACTTGAGATGATGTCGTCGAAACTGTTAAGCTGTGGTGGTTGTTCACAATACATGCAGTACTTAGACACATGCCACGTGCGTTGTGCAGTACAGACTGTACAGTTCTTGTTCAGTTATGAGTTTAAAGTGATCAATTTCAGTAAGTTGTTATTATTTCAATAGTCATGTGCTTGGTGTTTATTTTGATTATTTAAACTGAAGTTTGTTAGTAATACGTCAGGTACTAACAGTGCTTTAATATATGCAGAAGAGTTGGTTGATGTGTACATGTGGCCGATTTGTTTCATCACAGGACAAAACAAATGTCTAATGTTAGCACTGCCGGTATAATCCTATTAGACAGACACTAACACTGAACAGGTTAGGTCCCTCCCTAGTTATGATGGCAACCATGTCCTAATATTTGTAAACAAAAATCTGATGGAAGTTTGTTAAAATCGCTTCTGCAAAGTTTGTTTGGTTGGATTCATAAACATGTTGAAATTAGTTTTCTGATAAGTCTGATATTGCGTCAAGTCAGCTATTGTAATTGTCTACATCTGCAGCAGAGCAGGCAGTATTAGTCTTAGTGTGTCGGTTTGACGTTGAGACGTGAGCTGAGCTGCTTCTATTGTAAGTATTATAATGCCATCCGTAGGTACTTATATAAGATGTATGCAGTGTAAAGTGGCTGCGTGGTGGTTGATGTAGCTTGGGGCGCCGCCGTGTACAAAAATGTGCATGTAATCTAGCATTCTATTAGTGGCTGGGCGGACGGACGGACGATGTGTGCCTGTTGGTGCATTGTATTATCGAGTTGAGAACATTGCCATTGCCGCATTATACGAACTGTGACTGACTGCAAATTGCAGTGCTTTTTGTCGCTCACCGTTACGTTACGTTACGTTACGTTATGCCATTTAGTCCAGCCTAGTCTGTCTGTTTTTCCTCTGTCTGCTGTCTGCTCTCTCTACTGACTGCAGCTGACGATCTGCGAATTAGTAATTCTCGCTGAGTCTGGAGCAGTGGGGATCTACATGTGTGTATGATCCACTCGACATGTTGGCGGTTTGGTGTAGCAGGTTGGTGCGTTTGTTGATTCCGTCAGGCCTGGTTATTGTTTGGACGGCTGACCGTCTGTGGACGGGGTAAACCATCTGAGTATGTAACCAGCCAACTGAGTAGCTATAGACTCAGCTTTCCATCCCTACAAGGTCGGTAAAATTAGGCTAGGAGGGAGAAGGCGTTTGCAATCTGGGGAGGGTTCTCACCCCTGGCCCTACCTTTCATCTGTCAGTGCGACCTCTTGTCAGTGAACGTGAGTGAACACAAGAGGCGTCTATCCGCCTGTGCGGTGTACGTAGCCCCCCTTTACCTTTCTTCCCCTACCCTCTCCCTTTTTTAGGGGCGTCATTTCACATTAACGTTAGGGGGCAAAGCCCTCCCCTCCCCTTTCTCCTCCTCCATTCATTCCCCTCTCCTTTCCCTTTCCCCTCTCTTTTTTCTTTCCGCCACTTTCCTTTCCCTCCTATCACTACCCCGCCACGAAGCGCCCCCCCTAAATCCAGCTAGGGGGTCTGGGGGAGCGCTGTAAGCTCCCGCAGCGGGTCCTGGCGGAGCCCGGCCGCCAAACGATTTTGGTGCATTTCATGCAAAAATTAGCACATTCTGTAGACTATATTTTGCTTCACTTTGATAAGGTATAGACGGGAATATCTTGATTTTTGACGTAGTATCTGTTGCAATTCAGTGACTGTCAACAATGGTGTCAGCAAATATATAAAGCACAAGTCTCATACACTTGCACAAATGTCCCAGAGGCAGAATTAGGCTATACAAAAGTGCAGCGCAGTCGAAAAGTACTGCTCCAGCAATTACCATCCTAAAGCTCAGAGGAGCCCCTAAGCGATAATGAACAAGAGGCCAAAGGCATTTGGTGAAGGCTGCACTGAATGACCCCGCGCACACGGCACACGGCGTACACTGCTCGCGCCGCCGCCGATTTAAGCCGAGTGACAGACAGACTGACAGACACCGCGAACATCGGTAACAATCGTCAGCATCTCATGCATTCGATGCAGCCTAAAAAGTTTACAGCTCCATTTAATTCAGCCTATAAACCTGTGTACCAAAAATTGGGAGGAGAAAAAAGTTGTGTGAGTGAAGCGAACAGAAATTTGTTGGCTACTATGGCTTCAACTAGCCCACCTTGACCTTGGGGAAAAACTGCTTGCCCTCACATATCGTCCATTTTTTTTTGGGGGGGGGCAGATGCCCACTGCCCCTGCCCACCCGCAAATGACGCCCCTGCCTTTCCCTTCCTTCCTTTCTTCTCGATGCTTTCGGCTCTCCACGATTCGCTTGTCTGCTGTGAACAGTTGCAGCATTTGTCCCCCTCCCTTTCCGCCACATTTTCACCCCAAGGATTTTGGTGACGAAATTTGCGTCACCGGGTATGCTTGTAGACGCCGTTGGCGAACACAGTCAGCAGGTTCAGGTATCATCTTTCGAAGATTCAAGTTTGTTCACAAGATTCACTCAGCCCACATTAAATAACTGTTAGAATAATTCTGAGAAAATTTTTTCAGAATAAAATGCTGAAGTGGCTATGGCTTCACGCCAGTGTTCGTCCATTCCCATGGCAGCGTACTTCCTTATCAGAGCTGGACCCCCCACACTGGCACAGTATAGGCTACTCTATGCACATGTTTGCTTCTTGTACCCAACACTGCCATACTATCTCTACACGGCAGTGCTGCTGTTGATTTATTACTGCGAATATAGACATGCTGAGTAGTAGTACACTGCTATAATAGCATTGTGCCATCATGCACTCCGGCTATTGTACTACAGTATCACTGTGCGTAAGGGCTAACGGCGATTGATGATTGCTGTTAGATACGCTGTGCAGCGTTGATTAACTCGCCTACAGCTGGAGGTGGGACCGGTTCAGTAGCGTTCTTTTGCGTACACTGCTGCTGCTGCTGCTGCTGCTGATGCAAACTCCGCGTCTCTTGTTTCTGTCACTCACCGACTCCACTGCGCAGTGGTAGTGTACAGGTTAGACAGAGTAATGTATGTAATTAATGTAATGCCAATGTGGAACAGATACGCAGCGCCCGAGGGGCTGGCCATAGTGTTCGCTGGTTAGACTAGATGCCAGTGAGCTAGTAGTCTGCTACGTCTTTTCTCATTCGTCTAAGATGCACCAACAAAGCGAAAATGTTGGCAATTTGCGTTATTCGATATTCGATACCATGCATGTATATTTACGTACACGTCGACAAACATGGATAGGACATATTCTCACTTCTCAGGCGTGAATCTTTGTTGTGAGAATTAATTGAAAGAAAGATGGAAAGAAAGAAAACAAAAGGAAGACCAAGGACAGTGTTATGTGACCAGCTGATGAACAAGAACGGCAGCCTAAGATGTCGACAACTGGAAGAAATGGCACAACGCGGAGCAGATTGGATTGGCGTCGTTGGATTACTGAACCTACCGAAGGGCAGAGCACTGAAAAGAATTCTCAAATTATCAGATTATGGCAGTTGTGACATTTAATTCAAATGGTGTGTTTTCTGTTTACTGTTTCATCTGTAATGCGATATGTAGAATGCCAAATTGTTTGTTTTCGCTGTCGTGTTTTGTTACGGATGAACTGAGACTGACTGGGCTAGTCTGGTCTGGCTGAACAGCTGAGCGTTCGCTCGGTTCGTAGAACGGTTGGGCTGTTAGCCAGCACTATGTTGGCTACTATGGTCTGGCACGGCGGCATCAATCGCTCTCACTCTCAGTCTGTAGACTGTGGAGACGACGGTCTCTGTAGTCAGAATATTTCACCAACCAACCCGGCGCCGAGCAGGCCGAGGCTGAGTATGTTTGGTCTTACGGTTACTAGTGCTCGGAGTGTCCTGACGTCGATCCGTCGTTCTGTTGTCCGAACCGCCAACTGGCAGAAGCAGTGTTTCATTTCTTGGAGGAGTAGTTACTGGCGTATGTCAGTCGTGTCGCTCGTATAGTTACTGCTGCCAGCACTCAGCGGCCTAGCATGTGGCGCAAACAGCATTTATGCGGGATAGGGTATTTAGATGTTGTTGTGAAGCAAACATTTGCACACCTTGGCGCCGTATGTCATCAATATATACATTAATTAATTAGTACAGTAACTCTTTTGCAGCGAGTGCTCACTCCCAAAGCTATGGCATATTTTGCAGCAGCAGGGAGATGGGCGAGGAGGACGTGTTAGATGCCAATGATTGATTGACTGTAATGCGAATGGATAGATGTGGATTCAAATCCTCATGTAGACGCGTGCAACGTCCGTCTACCCTAGCGGTGGGCCGTATGGTGCCGTAACCTGTGCGGCCCGCTGGGTTGACCCCTGCTCGCCTGCCGGCCGCTCTCAGGCCCATATACCGCTAGCTCTGTTGCTGCTGCTGCTGCTGCTGCTGGCGGTACGTATACTTATCAGTTATCAGTGATGTCGGCGGATTGGCTCAGCTTGTTGAGCGCTGTTGAGTGCTGAGTAGTTTAGCCGTGGACAGAGACGCGTCGTCGGCGCAGGTCAGTTCTATACATCGTGAGTTGGATGTCAGGAGACGGTGGTTGACTTCACACGTATACAGTTGACAGTTACGTCGAGCCGTCATTGTGACTGGTGATTCTGTTATGTAGCGCCGATGTCGTTCAGTGTTGCATGATTGATTTCAGTTTGTCAAGATCGTGTTGTCGTACGTCGGACTGACGTCTGCATCGCATCGTCGTCATCATGTCTGCCACTAGTGAGGTGCGTTCTGTTCACGGGTCGTGTGAACGAGCTTTTGTGTGTTCTACTTCGTAAACACTTGTTATAACTGGCTGTTTCGATGTACTTGTACGAACTGGTCGCTACAACGCTTCAATGCGTGTGTCTTACAACTGCATCTCGGTCCGGTGTAACTAATAAGTGAAGTAAAGTACATCGAAACAGCCAGTTATAACAAGTGTCGGACTGACGACTGCCTTAGTAGTTTAGTCAGAGCAGGGGTGGATCCAAGCAGTATTACAGTTACTGCTACGGCCCACTAGCAATCACAAGTGTTAGTCAATCACCGTTTATCAAGCATGCAGACTGCAGAGTCTGATTTTTTGGCGGAACTTCAGCCTTTAGTCTATAGGCCTGGCACTACAACTGTTACAATTTATTCCTTTGCTGTGTTGCTTCCAGTAACCACTGTCTTCAAAGTGTCTTGTTCTTGTCAGTGTTTAGCAGTTATCCGTATTCCGTATTGTTTGCCGGCTTCATTTTAGCTGCTTCACAGTTCTTTCTATTTTTCTGCATCTGCAATCTCATTTGCTAGCTACGAGATCATCTGCTGCCATGAACTGAGATGGATTTGTAGTAGTACAAGCATCTGTCAGTGCTGCAGTTGACATAAAATCACCGTTACCACTGCTCCCTCTCAATAAGTTAGGAGAAGGTAAAGTTTGATTACCTGTCCCATAGAAACGCTATACTGTGTAACATGTACTGTATGTTTAAGCTGAAGAGACTGCAGCCTAGGTCCCTGCTTTTACGGGCCGTTAAAGCCCCATTAGTGCATCATTAGCTGGGCATGTTTAATCTGGCAGTTCCAAAATTTGTGCCGTTTACTGTAGTAAGTTAGTAACTGTAATTGTAAGATGGATATAACATACTAACTCATATGCAGCATTTGCAATTTCATTTTTTAGGGGTAATACCCCCGCTGGCTGCCCCCACTTCCCGCCCCCAGTGGGGGTTGGTTGACGACGGAGAGGCGTGGATAGGGGAGGTCTTTGAATACCGAATACCTCAGTCTGGTCTGTCTGTATGTACAGGTGTATGTGCATGTCAGATATAGACTAATTAAAAGTAATTATATACGTGGAGCGCTAATGCAACAAACAGCGCCACGGTATATCGTACATTTATACATTTACAGTTGGCTGATAATGGCCGTGCGAACTGCACTGCCGCCGGGCCACCATGCCGCACTAATGAAGATGGGAACATTGGGAAAAGCGTTTGCAGCAGCTTCAGCAGCAGTGCTGGTGATTGGGGTGGTGGTTGTGGTAACTAGACTCTGCTGCAGTCGAACGGCGTGCTTTGTGGATCAGTGGCTGGTCCGAGGTCCCCCGGTTCGATTGCATGATTGGCTCGGTCCACCATTCTAAAGCTGCGCAGACTTTGGAATGTTTCCATTACTTGCAGTTCAGTTCGATTTCGATTGCGTGGGTCTATTTTCTTTGACGGTTTGATCCGATCCGACCGACCTGTGGACAACTAATGGCTTCTGTATCGAGGAACTAGTCACTGGCGTCTCGACGAGAATTCGAGTTGAAAACAGTTTGAAGATACACGTCTGATCTATCCATTGTAATGTAATGTAATGTAGTGTAATGTGATGTGAATTTATAGAGCGCGTAGTCAAAAAAAAATCTCGCACGCGCTAAACACTATGGTGCCGACGCTGTTGCCGTGCATCATGCATTGAACCAGCTGCCGGTTTGGGCAGTTGTCGGTTCAACAAGTCACACCAATTCGAGACATATCCTGATATGCAATTTGTAATAATGGTGTACGTTCTAGTCTGTCTTGAGGTGCGCGGTGAAAATCGAAACGCAGTTCGTGTACGCGTTGTACGGTATCGGTATCGAATGGAATACTTGCGGTGCATCACTAGCGGTGGCGGACGTGTCTGAACTTGGCGTGTAGATTTGTCGGGTGTGAGCCGTGCCGGCGCCGTGTGGTTACAATTTGCTCAGTGATTGATTTGGGCGCTGATCAGCGACGTCGGCGTCCTGTTAAACTGTCTAATGAGTTGCAGAGGTCTAGGCTGGCAGCAGTGCGGCGGGCGACCGTGGCAAGGTAGCGTCGTCGGTCAGAGCTGTTCATTCTGTGACGGCGACGCACTGACTGACTGCGACAAGGACCTCGGTCACTGAGTCTAGTCATGCACTGTCCTCGATAACCCTCTACCGCTGTCATAGTTTAACCACCTTGCCGGCCCCGAGAGCTCTGCTATAGGCCCGTTTTGTGTCATGGACGGATGCCGTACAAGACTCAAAGGCACGCAAACTAGGCGTTTCGTTGTATAGATTAAGTTTTCTATACGCTGAAGTAAGATTTGTCTTGCAGAGTGAAGTGATTGGCTGGGTTACTGGGCAGGTCGTCGAGTGGGACGTTTAACACTGCCACGACTGACTTGCTGTGTGTCAGCAACGCCAGACTGTGTCACTTTCTCGCGTACTTAACCACCACGTTTAGCATGCTCATTGAGAGCTGAGCCTTAAGTCCAGTAACTGACCAGTTGGCAGTTCATTCATTGTAGGCCCCTGTAACTGGCCAAGAAGTCAGCTACTTGGATCTTGAGTCTCAGTCATATCATCCAGTGGCGTAGCCAGAAATTCTCAATGGGGGTTGGAGTCGAGGCGCCGTAGGCGCGAGGATCGAGGTGGCGGAGGCAACGACGGGGTTGAGTGTGGGGAGGGGGTTGCCTCCTCCTCAGTGGGGAGAGGTCTGGAGCACAGCCTCCTCCCAGAAAATTTTTTAAAATTATTCGCGTGAAATGGTGCATTTTACACGCTTTTGGGGGGGGGATGCACTGAGTCTGTCAATGGAATTTGGAATTTCGGATGCCCATCAAATAAAAGACACGCGCCTATCAGACATTTTGCAGGCACCGAACCTTGACGCCGAAGGCGCCGACAGCGAGACGCCGAAGGCGTCGAGGGGGGTAAGTAATGGGGAGGGGGTATCTCCCTCCCGAGCCGACTAGGCAGTCTGGGGGAGCATCGTAAGCTTTTCGAGCGGGGTCTGGGGGGAGCCCCGGCCGAAACTGAATTTTATACAATCTGAATGCCAAAGAAGCCATCTGGTGGCACATTGCACTGAGTTTTTAGAGTAAGCAAATGACTAATTTTGGTGAAATTTGAGTAGTTTAATTGACTTATCAGTCAACGACAAGAGTGGTGAAATTCATGCTGATTGCTTCTTTTTTGAATGCACGTTTATTATGCAAAGTAATGCCAGTGACAGCAATAATATTATAAACTTTATCCAACTAATTTCAACTTTTTTGTCCATGACTCAGAATGTTACTGTATATGTACAGTATATATCAGTTCTAAAGAGATATTATTAAGTAAAAAATCTCTGGCAACAGTTATCACGAGCAGTCTTTAATTCATTCTAGCACCGCAAACAACCCTTTTCATCTGTGAATTCATTTCCACTTTTAAACAATGATCTAAGCTTAACTCTTTGTAGGCTACACAATGCAATAAATAGGCCTACATCTACCTCCATACTTTGGGTAAACTTTTAGTTAATAACTATTCTAAATTTAGTTAAACTATGGTTTTAACTAAGCCGTTTTATTTTAGTTACATTAGTAGACTAACTGAGAAAAAGATTAGGCCTAGTTAAAGTGTTAAATAGTCATTAAGTTGTAGTTAACTTTTGCCCATCTCTGTACAACAGTAATTACGCGCTGCAATGCTGTTACAACACAAACTTTAACAGAAATACGAAGTAAGCCGTTGAAGTTGGTGGCTTATCCACGCAGCATAGCAACAGCAACAACCCTAGGCGTCCAATGAGCTGCTCTCACATATGCCCAACACAGATATTTCACATTTCCAATACAAGTCCATGTGAAGAGCGCCACGCGAGGGTACGTTAACATAAAACGCATCTGTAGTCGTAATCCAAGCAAATCGATGAAATCTTTCTGATGTAATCCAACTTACAAGTAATATCATCTACGTTTCTGCTCCTCAGCTCGGCCTGCATGAAATGAAAGCAGGGACTGTCCAGAGATCTGACGAAGTCGTTTCTGTGTCCGTCCACGAGACATCTTTATTATCTTGATTATTACACTGAATATTGAAACAGAAAATAATTACATTAACGCAGAAATACTTGCACCAGCATCTCGTACCCTCACATTACTAATTTACTACGTCAAAATGACGTCACGGTAAACCATTGAGTTCTATAGATACATGAACGAAGTACGAGTAACGCAGTGTGAGTAAGTGATTATCAGTCTGTTGTTTTTCCTTGTTCATTGGAGGTCTCTGAAGGTTTAGAGTGGAGGGCGTACATCGCCCGCCGCCCCCCCGCCCACTGTCCCTATAAGTCCGCCGCAGTGTGTGTGTATGTTTCTGTTGTTTGTAACAGGAAACGGGAAACGGTAGACTACATAATGTAGGCTAAATTACACGGTGAAACATTTTTCGTCGGTCAAGTCATTGGGGGTAACCCTACCAACCCCTCCTGCATACGCCACTGATATCATCATGATCATCACCATCGTGGGGCGGCGTGTCCCTGACAGGACATAGCCGTCTTCTTTTTTTGTAATTTCGTGCTGTAGCCTACAAATATGCTCTGTGTATGTAAACATTAGTAAGTGCGGTAGCTGAATGACCACGGCCGCTGCCACTGCCAGGGAAGACACGGCGAGTTGTGTGTAATAGCGGACATCAGGACCGCAGACATCCGCTGGCATCATCCGGCCGACGTGTGGTCATATACTATCGTAGCTTGTAGCTGCATTAAATTTTGGCACAGCGTCAGTGAGATGAGCTCTACCTCGGTCTGCTGTGTGAAATCTTGTTACTAGCAGAACGGGTTAAGACAACGACGCCGAGTTCATTGCCACTAATCAGCTGAAGATTTGACGCGGACCGGCCGGTAGGTCTGTCTGCAGACGCGAGTTCACACCGTCCGTCAGCTGGTCTAGTCTATCGCTGCAGTCGGCACGGCCTGGCCTGGCCCGGCCTGCTGGGGTCACTGGCAATGATTGACGTCGTCAGTAGGCCTACAGTTGTCCAGCACTGAGCTGCTTCCGCACAGACGAGCGTGGCCAGACCGCTGCACAATTGACGAACTTGGAGAAATGACTGCAGAAAACAGCAGCGAGGTTAACGACGCTGAACGTTGTTATAGCGCTGTTGCACACAGACTTCTGTCATACAAATACATACATCACTCATCTTTCTATACACCACACACACACTCACTCGTAAACGCTGCTGACTGCTCCGATTAGCACGACTCATTGTCTCGTGGTTTCCCACGGCTTCGGGCCTTAGTAGGCCTACTAAAATGACGTCATACGTATACAAATACATTAGCCATTAGCCTATATTACAACGTACTTGTACGACGTGTACCGTCAGTATTTTGATTGGCATACTGCACGCTGTTTGAAGGCAATAGGTGTCAATGATAGAACTCGGAACACATTTGTCGTTATTAAAGCTGCACGGATGTTAACCAACGCCTCTGGCCGTTAGAGATGCTTTGTACAAACAAACTGCTGTTCGTGCAACACTTGTTGATTTTGTTCTCTCTTCACGAGTTGTGTTTGTCTGCTGTGAACTGATTTTGATGAAACATGATGATGATTATTGTTACAAAATAATGATGACCTCTATTTTTTACAATATCTTAACATCCCTTGACAGCTGAATAAGGCACAGCTGTGGGAATTGAAATGGCTAAGGTGCTTCTAATTTTCCTGTGAAAGGAAAGCCTCATACTGCACTGCCTGGTGCTTATCAGTCTGATAATGCGTCACTTGGCAGTCAGTCTGTCCAGGGCTACCATGTGGACTTGGTACAGGCTCACAACTAGTGTGAATTATGATGTGGTTGAACTGTTGTTGATGTGTTGCCAAGGGATACATCGTCGGCCATTATTGTGTTGCTTCGACTTGACATGAGTGACATACACAATTACACATGTCTGACATTCATCTGTGTCTGACAGCGTGACAGTCATTAGCATTTGGCACTGTCGTAATAGACGTTTACACATCAACAAGTTTTATTCAATATGTCAGTCAGCGAAATCAAATGTAGCTGTGCATCTCAACTATCTGGTGACAGGTGGAGGACTTGTTGAAGCAGCTGAAGAGAGTTGCCGATGCTCTCGATCGTCTAGGGTGATAAAGTCAGTGAGGCGTGTGATGCCGCATGTGGTTTAACTTGATATAACCCATTAAGAAACCTAAACTCCGGGCGCTCGCCCGGAGAGCGGAGCTCATTGGAAGCGGCTGTTCCAACATCCTCCCGCCGCCATTTTTAACTATCACTTCGCTCAAACCACACTTTTATTTC
>Ga0126335_1000659_pt1 | contig 17220 bp, 11 predicted proteins | sample OlaspJWI45metaG_FD_108409 | JGI IMG/M metagenome (GOLD analysis project Ga0126335, IMG submission 108409) | Marine gutless worms symbiont microbial communities from Oahu, Hawaii - Olavius sp. 1 OAHU.JWI-45 metaG | ecosystem: Host-associated > Annelida > Digestive system > Unclassified | place... | reverse complement strand
TCCCACACCACCCCACCCCCAAAAAGTTAAATTTTCTGGCCTCCTACCCACAACCCCATTTTTTGTGCTTAAAACCACCCCATCGAAGCCTTGGAGCCACCTTGAAAATTTGGAGACAATTGCTTCTCCCGTTCCCCAGTTATAAGCTGACATACATACAGACGCACATGCTCCCTTATATATATATAGATGGCAGAAACCTGAGGGACATTTTCCATTACGTATATGGACGTGCCTGCAGTGCTTGGATATCGTGGATGCAGGCTGTTGTGTTATTGAATTATCTGTGATAAATGTAATTATGACAAATACTCCGCTGTTAGAACGTGCCATCCACTTTCCTTATCTGTGAAATGACGTATTATCTGTTTTATTAAACTGACCGATGGGACACTTTAATAAAATATAACGTCTTCTATGTCCCTTTATGCGTGATCTTCGGGCGCGGGAGACGCGTGATGGGCTTGATTTTCTAGCTGTTCAACAAAATATGTACAGAGCTTGTCTCCATGTGGTGATGCAGGTCTCAGCAATCTGACTGATGCGTCGTTTGAGCCGAAACCGTCGGTACCGGAAGTGATTCCAGTCGGCGGCAGACTGGAGATCCGATGTCTTCTACCGACAGGAGTCCCGACACCCGTACACAGGTTCGCATTGCATCCTTGTTTTATAGGTAATGGATAGATGACATCCCGGCAGTCACGTGACACGTGATGGGGTTATTGCGTGATGTGATTGGCCAGTGGTTGGAAAATTGCGGTAGGGAGTATGGTTTCGGTTTAGGGTTAGGCTTAGGGCGTGGGCTTAAGGTTCGGGTTAGGTTAGCGTTAATGTTGTGTTGCGATTGGGGCTTAAGGTAACAGACTGGGTTGGGATTATTATTTCGCGAACTGCCGGCCGCTGGGATGCAATGCACGACGTAATTTGTATCGCTTGGCAGGCTGTCTGTTTGGCCGTCATCCAGTGCCTTCTGCCTTCGCCCGATTGTTTTATTGCTCATCGCTCCAGTTTTGTGCGGAGTGATTATGTTATGATAAATGTAATGATGGGTGTAATTGAAGCGTGCAGCCTAACAATGCGTTGATTTGTTTGTGCTTGCTGTCTGTCTTTCTGACATCGAGCTTGAGCCTCCGTGATTGCGTGCGCCCAGTTATGTTGTGCCTCACTGTTGTCTTGACTGGTCTGATAACTATGCACCTGTTTTGCACTGACGCTGGCTACCCTCGGCGCTAGACCTAACTTAAATGCAGACGACTGCCAAAGAGTCGCTCGTGTAAGTGAACATTTCTTATGCATCAGCGACTAGTTTACTTTTTCATAAATTTTGCGCCACATCAAATCGGCGTCTGTTAGTATGTCTGTACTTACTTGCTTGATGTATTCCATTGTGTCTAGAAAACATCGTATTGACTTCTGAAAGATCTATATTGGGATGCTCTTCAGTGGTTCAGTTCAGCGTACAAAATGCACCGATTTCGGTGTTAATTTCAAACATTTTCCAGGGAATTGACACAGGCTGTCATATTTTAGAAAGGCTACATCGCTTCCTGGTGGAAGCCCACTACGTTTTCACCCTCAGAAACACTGACTTCGCCTCTGCATGCTCTCTGCCATAGATCAAGAATTTGTAACTTGTACTAAAAAAATTCGTAAAAATTCGCGAATTTTATGAAATTAAAAATTTCGTAGAAATTCGTTGAGTGGGCGACTGGCGTGGCCTTTCAGTAGAATATTAGGCCTACTTTGGGCTACTTGTCTATGCATGCTAACATCTGCAATACGAAGGCAGTTTGCAGTGATCTGTTGCTCGAATAAATGTACGATGCACATATGTTACATTCAAAATAATCAAAACAGTGGTGACAAAAAATACGACTTTTTAACGATTTTTTCATCCATTTTTAAAATTCGTAAAAATATGAATTTTAATAATTCGTATTCTCGATCTATGTTCTCTGCCCTGCTACATGCTCTTTATAAAAATGCCGAGGACCTTCCACGAATCGAAGAGAAAATATGAAGACTTTCTTGCTGTAAGAACCTGGATTCGTAACGTCACTGGTGAGTGGACATAACAGTGGCCTACCTATTATGGGCAGGTGCTTTAGTTTGATAATCTATGGCCTATATTAACTCTTAGGTATGATAATTAAATAGCGTAATGGCAAAAGTATATCCAAAAATTAGCTGTCGGCAGTGGCGTGTTTACAGCGGCGAATGTTTGATGTCGGCGCGAATCAATCGTGCCGCCGATACGCATCTAGTCATAACGAGTTTTTGTCACTGCAGCACACACACTCTTGAGTCTTGAGTTATTATCATCTATTGGCCGCTGCCTGTCAGTTCTCGTCCCGTCATCTGCGGTCGACTTAGTTTAATTCTCATGCGTGATGTAATATAAGTCGGTCAGTGATGGGCACTCAAGCCTGCTTGTCGCTTTAGCTAGAGTCTGAGAACGAATTAACCCCTTAGTATGGGGGTTTGGAAGCTTACCGCTGTCGGGACATTTTTCATTTGATGAAGGCTTATACCGGCAGTTTTTTTTCATTTTTATTTGTTTTTATCGCATGTATTTCCACGGCTGCAGTGGGAGGTGTATCTTTTTTCTTCATCGGTTTTTGATTGAGCAAATCCCACGTCTGGCTCCAGAGATGAGCGGTGGTCTGAACCCCCTCTAACTGACTAGGTAAAGAAATAAAATTGAACGTGCAGCTTTCGTCTCGCTAATACGCAATGAATATGTATTAGCTAGTATAGGCCTATTATGCCTATATGTAAATTTCGTTGATTACAGACTACAAAGGTCGGTATATGCAACACCTTGCAGGCCTACTCTTACGCCCTTGAAAACTATACAGACTAGACTAAAACCTTGCCCCCAAAGGAACTTAAAATTGTTCATAGTTCACAGAAAACTAAGAAACTTAGTGTTTATTTTTTTAAATAGTTAATTACTGTAGTTAATTAGTTTAAAATGTATAATTCTGCACATAATGATACTGACAATGTTATATAAAGCTGGTGCTGCGCTCAATGATTTATCAGTAATAAGTTATTGAAACGTAACTGTTCAGAACAATGGTAATTGCTTTTTACTATTATTAAAATTTTCGTCAGCAGTTTTAACAGCATTTTTGGACTTTTGATTTCGGCCACTCTGTCTTAGGGTTACAAAATCGCGCAGCCCTTCGCTGTGGACTTTATTACATGATCAATTTATTACTGCGCTGGATAAACGAGTCGGCGGCGGCGATGAGATATAGACTCTTGTTATTTATCTGGGTCGACGGAGCGTATTGTTGTGCTCGGTAATCGGTATGTAGGCCTACATGTAATGAATTGAAGCGTGCGTGCGGGGCGCCGGTCTGAGCTGTCGATAACTTGACTGGCTGCGTGGTACTGCGGTGCCTCGAGATGTCGGTCGGTCAGTATAGCTTACAGCATGCAAACGTGATAACTGCTGGCAAGTTTATCAAAATGACTAAAATGCCCAATCTGTCGTGTCTTACATGTTGCATTTGTCAGACCTCGATAGCTCAGATGGTCTATTTGTGCTGCACGTCTCTATCGCGTTCTGGTGCCTAGGCCAACTCAGCCGTCCATCCCTCCGGGGTCGGTAAATGAGGACCAGCTTTGGCTGGAAAGGCAAAGGCAGATACGGTTCATTCCATTGGTGGATAAATGCGTGGGTATGCAGATAAAACTGCGAGATCCCTCGACAATGCGTGCTATATCTGAGCGCTTCTGCAGTGAGATTCTTTAACTAAGAGGCGCTGTGTTAAGTGTATGAGCTTTACATTTTTATTGCACGCGTAAATTCGGCGTAGATGTAATGTATAAGAGTTGGGCTGAGTTGGTTTCGTTTATCAGTGGGTCGGGTCGGGTCGGGTCGGTAAGGACGTAATTTCATGCGTGAACAGCATTCAGATACAGTTAGTACAGTCTTCACCTCAAACTGGTATTATCTGTGAAAATATATGTGAATTTTGTGTGATCGATTCTTTAGCTTTTATTCTGAAGCTGTTGTTGTTGTTGTTTTTTCCATCCTGCACATGCCAACTAAATGCAAAATGTTGACGGCGTCGGTAGTCGAGTTGGCCAGTGTAGATAACGATGTGATCGATTGCGTTTCGTACAGACTACGTCCTACTGCGATTTATCCTGTCAGCCTCAGTGTGCACGTGTCTGTCCATCCCTCGCTGCCGTCACTGTACCAAAGATTCCTAAGCGTCATCACTGTGAGTGAGACTCAAACTAAAAAGGTGAAGGTAATCTCATAGGCTCACCGCCCATTGGGGCGGGAAGCGTTACCGACATCCCGTTTCTATTGGTGGCCAGTTTTCTTTCCCTTGCTGCCTTACCTTCGACCACGTAGAAACGCGGTCTGCTTTTTACAGCTTAATAGGCTGGGAGCGCTTGAGGTAGAATTTCCACAAATTCGCTATTTAACCCGGGACGTGAGCTGCGTGTGGATTTGCATTTTACAACCTTTAAATTGGAAGTCCGACACCGTACCATTGCAGCACAAAAACGCTGAAGATCGCGGCAGTGAAAGCCAAATCGCGGGTGTTCCCGCAAAATGCATTCTTTCTGTCTAATGATCTGGAACTATACAGTTATAGAGTTGATGTTGTTGCAGGTGGTACGGTCCATACGGGCAACCAGTGCCTGGCCAAGGCCGTGTCAGAGCTGATGATGGTCTGCTGACCGTTGGTAACGCGGACGAGTTGGATACCGGAAACTACACGTGTTCCGCTAGCAACCTAGCTGGAACCACATCACACAACGTCTGGATCGTCGTCTCCGGTATGGCACTTCTCACAGTCACCAGTCGTCGTCATTTTCATCGTTACTGTTGTCGTTCTTTAGGTGATATTCCCGCCCCAAACAAGTGCGCTGAAGAGAGGCGCCCCGAAAATGTGACAAATACGGCGTTATGTAACGGTGCAAGATGTAACAGTACATTACACTCATTTCTGGGGGATAATTAACAAATTTTAATTTTAAAATGTACTCAACATGCGTGCGGCGCATGAATTTGTTCATAGTACATGCGGTTCTGTCCGTGTCAACTTCTTTTCATTTTTACTGTTATGCTGTCTTAGTGGCGCCGAAGCTGAGTCGTCCGCCACTAAGTGAGCGAGTGACGGAGGGTGAATCTGTCGAGTTCGACTGTCGTGTTATTGGCACGCCATACCCTGTCACTACCATCACATGGACCAAGTCTGAACAACCGCTGCATGTTAGTTGGTCTACTATCTGCTCAACAGCTCTGTCTTTATTAGGCCGTATCGAATGCACGTGATGCAGACAATTGCGATTGCTGATCCTGTGGCGTGAGCATCTCTGTCTGTCATGCGGCTCCATGCAGCTTCGTTGTGCAAACACGGCTGAACGGATGGAGGTCCTGTTTGGAGTTGAGACTTTTGGGGAGCCAAGAAAGTTGAAGGAACATAAGACGGGGGTCCCGATTTTCCAAACCGATTCGATGTTGCCTTCACCAAATTACTTCGGGCACTTGTTAGTATGGGCGTACTCGTATTACTGATTTGTGAAGAATACGCAGACCGTCAATTGCTATTAATGTGTTCTCTGCAGCGGCGGACCAAAAGGTTGTGTCGGAGAGGGCTATAGCTATCATTCCCTGTTTCTCTTGACATGTTAATATATTTAACATATTTTTGAGTATACGTGCAGGTACTGACCGGCCGGTTGGTTGCCCTCTTTGGCTATACGCCTGGATACGCCACTGTTTCGTTGTGCTATATAAAAAATCGTTTCAAGTCAGACTTATGTGTCAGGCCAGCTCAGTTTCCTACCTCCCATGCACAGATAAATATCCATTTGCTATCCACCGCTGGTTGAGAGAGCAGGTGTTTGGCGACGACTCGCAGGATTTAACGTGAAAACGTTAAGCAGTATTAATCGTTGTCGTCTGAAAGGGTGCAGGGGCTGAGGCGTTCGTGGTCCGGCAAGTATAACCGAGAGTCGTGATTTTTGCCTGGATCTGTTGTAAGGTGTGACAAAAACGATTGTGCAGAGAAGCACCTTACCTTTAGTGGTCTAAGTTTTGAATATTTGTTCTGTGGCGTATGATGCCTTTGTTTTAAGACATTGTGTAGTATGTTTAAGTGAGCAGTTGGCAGTGTGTTACACTTTTCCAGACACCTCGACCTAAACCTATCCGACTTTAACCCTAGGTTCACACCCTAAACTTAACCCTAACCCTTGGGGACGAGTTGACTGCCATCGAAATTGTTACGGACCATCTGTTTATAACTTGCATTGAGCAAGTAAACGAACAGCAGTTGTATGCAAGTATTTCATGGTGATGGGTGTTTCAGCCAGTAGCTGGACGTTATGAAGTAAATGCTGCAGCCGGGACGCTGCGTATCATGGATGTGGCGAGATCAGATGAAGGGAATTATGCTTGCATTGTCAATACTACGGGACATCCAGTTGTTGTGTCCGGAAATGCTCACCTCTACGTCGAAAGTATGTGTCCGCATGTGTTTTATCTGTTATCCAAAGTCTTGCAGTGTAATTTTGCCAGGTTGTTGCAGCATCTTAAAACATGGAATTGCTCTTCCCAGTTATTCATGTACATTTTTAATTTTAAGCATGTATGGAGGAGACTTTTCAAGACATGTATTAGGCTGCATTGAATGCATGAGATGCAGGCTATTACATTACGTTAGAGTTATTTAGAGTGGCCTAAAGTTCAAATACTGCTAAACCACTACTATACACGGTGTGGAGAACTAGAAACCGAAAACAGTCAGGAAGGAAATTATCGGGAGAAGAGATAAGTTTTGAGGCAGTTTCAAAAAACTGACAGCGTTGAAGCTGAGGTGACGTCGGGCTACCGATGTTCCTGTCTGTCAGTCTTGTCACGTGGCTTTGGTGTGCAAAAACAGCTGAACGGATCGAGGTCCTGTTTGGGGTAAAGACATTTTATGATGCAAGGAACATTGTGTTAAACGGAAGTCCCGATCCCCCCACGGCGAGGGGAAGGGGGAAGCACATTCGATGCAGCCTTTGTTAAATTACTTCGCTTCTTGTTAGCTGTTAAGCTCTCTCATCAGTGTGTGGTTACTGTTACTGGTTAAAACTTAGATTGTTTGTCTGCAAGGTGTAGCCATGGTATTTTATTACATTGTTGTTTTGTAGTTCATTCGTCGACAGCAAATATCTAGTATTCATATATGCACATTTGCTTTTACTCATTTGCAAGCACCAGCAGTGAAGTGACATGTTTTGTTGTCATTTTACTTCCTGTAGTCTTGCTAGAGTGACGTCAGAATCTTTGAGCAGTGAAACAAGTGTTTCAACTGTATAGCAGTTCTGATACATATGTAATGTTCTAGAAGAATCCTTACTTACTTACTTATTATTATGCAAAACAAAAAACTTTTTGTCGAAAGCAGGATTATATACTTGCGAGATGACCTTTGCCCCATCACCTTTGAACTTGTATTTGACCTAGATATGTTGAAGACGTACCTCCATGCCAAAATGAACTTTTGAGTCAAGAGTATTTAAAAGGTAAAGGTAGGGACACTTGATATAGCGCCTGTTCGTGAGGGAACCTCGCCACTGAAGCGCTCAGGTATGGCACGTGTTGTCAAGATATCACACAGTTTTCAATTGCCACCCACGCATTTATCCACGAATGGAATGAATCATACTGGCCTTTTCCTTCCCAGCCGAAACTGGTCCTCATTTACCGACCCAAGAGGGATGGAAGGCTGAGTTGGCCGAGGCATTACCAAGGTGAGTAAACAGTTTACATGACGGAAATTACAGCAGTTGGCTGTTCTGTCAAAAGTTACAGCCCCAGACATGCAGACATAACCATGCGTATCACGGCACCACGTTTGTGAGTAAATTAATCGTGACGTCGGTTTATTAGGCCGAATCAGATGCTGAACAGATCAAGTTGCTGTTTGCGGTGGAGACCCTTGGAGCTCCGAAGCACACTATATTTAATGGGTATTTCTTACTATGTACTCTTGTCGTGTCTTATGGTGACTGATGAGTGGAGCATGTTTGTGGTTGTAGAGCGGTTGCAGTTCTTGCGGATGCGAGCAACGGAGAATCTGGAGCTGGGCACTAATGCTACCGTGAGTTGCCGGGCTGAAGGTCGGGTGCCGCCTCGACTGCGGTGGTCATCGGTCGATGATAAACCGCATTTTGGCAAGCTACCTGACGGCGTGTACGCTGACGACATAGGAAATCTGTACTTCGTGAAGGTCCAGGCGACACAGGCTGGACGCTACCAGTGTGTTGCGTCCAGTGAACAAGGAACTGTCAACATTACTGTCAACGTCGGAGTTGTTGGTGCGTCACCTCACCGCTTTTTCACTAGTTCGTAACTAGCGCTGGCGATCTTTGGAGTTTGTAGCATTCCGAGGATACGGAGGTAGAGGACAAAGTACCGGATCGAATCTTGCGAGTCCCCTTCCCACCAACTAGGGTATGGTTGGAGATGCAGCTGCTCTTTTGCTCGTGTGGACCATGAATACGTGTAGTTTGAATAGAAGCCACATATTCAGTTTTGTTGTCCTCAGTAGTTGCATAGTTATTTGACCAATCAGATCAGCACGTGAACAAGAATGATTTTGCAATCCGTATCGGTTCAAGGACGCTATTCTAGTTGCCTAAGCCTTTGCCAATTGCGAGTATCAACAGACATGTATTCTGATACATAGCCTACAGAATGCTGTTTTGACGACCACTGCCAAAGCTGTCAAGACAATTTTGATGCCGTTGTGAACGACTGAGATGTCTCTATTACATGAAAGTCTCTGAAAGTTGTTAGAATATGGAGAGCTGTGCTGATGTATGTATGTGCTGTTCGTTTGTGTATGCAGTGAAACCCAAGTTCAAAGTGCGACCAGCAAACACGACTGCCTACGAGGGTTACTCGACAATGCTTCACTGTGTAGCTGTCGGTGATCCTACTCCAGTTGTACGCTGGGACAAGAACAACCGCGTTAGCTCTTTCGATCAGGATCGCTTTAGGGTTGGTCTTCTGTATAATCATAGGTACAACAGCAATAATTAAACTTCCCTTATGTTGCAACTGCTATACGAAATCTGGCTTCGATGAAGTTGGATGTTTCTAGTTGTGCTTGATTTTTGGATTTTTTAAAAACTACAAGTGCAGAGTTTTATTTTTCGATAATCTTCGGTATTGATCTCATGCACAGGACTAAATGGGCTACGTGTCAGTTTTGTATCAGCATGACACATTCCGTTTGGAATTCTCTGTTCTTTGGTTATTGTACGTATCAGCATCACCAGTGCATCATCGTGGCTATAGAGTATAGAGTCTAATACCAACAGGACTTTTAAGTCTTTCCCTGGACGAAGACATAGATGTAAACAACTTGCGACTCTCAGCATCATTTAGTGTCTGATGATGGCGCATAATCCAGTTCTGACGCTCGTTGTTTGTGTGTCTAAATTTGAAATTGTTAGCTAAGAAGCAGCATAGACCTACCTCTCGTTAGGCTACATGCATGTGTCAGCGACGATTGCTTATTGACGTTCTGACACCCAACGTTCGGCCGGATTCGTAGTGTTACTATTAACTGATGAGCAACGGAAGAATATGGTGGAAAGTACAGGACAGCATCTGGGAGTATAGAAGTGTCCGAAAAATCGCGCAAGGTGTTGAGGTGGAGGTATGACGGAAAATTTAATGCAGCTGAATATCCACTCCACTGCCAGTAGGACGTCGTTAGTCTTTTGTTGGTTCAACAGCAGCGTGTTGGTTTTACAACTATTAGTTCCTCTCTGCCCACTTAACGCCGAGGTGGACGCGTTGACTGTTGCAAGTGCTTGCACGTTTATATCTCTGCAGGACCACCATCTGAATCAACAGCTCGCCTCTGCCCATGATCATTCACGTCGTGAAAACAACTTCAAGTTTAGAGCTCGTTAGCGGCCTAGAGAAAACGTCACAAGGATATTATAAGAAGTCACAGTTTTACGACGCATCGAATGCATTAGATGAAGACTATTGCGATCGATGTTTCCGACGTCTGTCAGTCTGTCGGTTACGCGGCTTACGCGACTGCACTGTAGAAACGCGGATGAACGGATCGAGGTCCTGCTTGGAGTGGAGACTCTTGGGGACCTAAGGAACATTGTATTAGATGGTGGGTCCAGATTTCCCCCACAGATTCGATGCGGCCTTCGCCAAATTACTTTGGCCACTTGTTGTTGGTAGGCAGTTAAGTGTGAGTGGATTAGGAGTTTGCCAATATAATCACGCAGTTAGCATAGAAAACGACTCGACAGCGCAACTAATTATACAGTAAGTCAGGCGCCGAGAGTGAGAGTGTAAGGGAATGAGGTCAAATAGGTGCACGAAATAAGTGAGTATAACACACAACCTAGTATACATGTTAAGTCTGGCTTAGCCAATTGTAGCTGCTGTGAATTGAACAAACCGAAATAGCTAATTATCTTAGTGACACAGAAGTGTTGAACAATAGCGGCAAATATATAATTTCCTTCATTCCATTATTTATTTATTTATTTGTTTATTTCGTACTGTGTATAACATAATCACGACAAACGCATGACACGGCAACACGACAATGACTGTAGGCTAACTAAGTCAATACCGTTGCAGAAAATACACAACATAATAAAACAATACAGAAGGAATTAGGCCCTGCTTCGTTCCAAGGCTCAGATATGCCATGCAACTTTATGATGCTTTCTTGGAAAAGCTGATCGTTATTGGCCACATGTCCTTGCTCCTGCCATGATTGAATCTTAGTGTTGCAGCTAATTTTGAATAACATATGAAATTTCGGCATCTTGTTTTCAATAGTGTATGCGTGTAGCACGAGCAGTTTTTGTCGGAAGTTCTTTTTTACATTTTTGTGCAACGCGTTTTTCATCGTTTTTGGCGCAACTGACGTCAGCTGTGTTGTCGGTACGATGCAGTGCAGTAGACTTCCTGGAAAGTCGCGTCTCCGAAATGACGTGTTGTGTATATGTGTCGATTGGGCCGTAAAACTGTCCGCACTACTGTCACTCGAGTGTGCCACTGAAAGCGTTGAAAAGTGAACGAACGTCACTGAGTGATGCTGCGCACGATTGAGACTGCTTAACGTCATCAGCATCGTATGCGGCCGTTCATTGCTGTGCGTTGTGCCACATAACGACATTGGTTCGCGTCGTCCGTCGACGCCGTGCAAAACTGTCCATATGGCTGTGCCACGGGTTAGGGGCGAGGCCGTCCGTCGTCAGGAATCGTGCATACATTCAAATGAAGTCCGGCTGTTGCGTTGTTCCGCGCACTCAGCACCACTGCACGAGTGTGACCACATGAACACGTGCTTCGTGCCGTCGTCCGAAATGCTGGTTTCATGCTGTAAAACTACGTTGTAGTGCGTTGGAATATTTGCGTGCTTTCTCTACGTTTTAAGTAAGTTGATGAAGTTAAATAATTATTCAGTCGTTCTCAGAAACGAGCGTATCTTTCAAAGTCTGGGTTAATTTTATGTCACCATTAGGCTAGCTGATTTCTCGTCAGGCCTGCACTGTTAGGTCTTACTTAGGCCTATCGTTTGTCAGGAAAGTCAACTCGTCAGCGCATTAGAGGTTTTTTTAAATCATGTGCGCTATATAAATTCACGTTTTGCTTACTTTACTTACTTACTTACTCGATTGAGATAGATGTGCGTTATTAAGAAATCTATGAATTTTGCAACACGCCATGTATCCACAAAATCGGTGGAAGGTGAAATCTGCCAGATGCATTGAATGCTTACAGTGCCCAACTCAGAGGTGAAGCATGTGCGAATAGGAACATGATAGAAATGCGGTGAAGAGGATCTTGCTACGGTGTAAGTCGTGGCTGGGGTTGCCGTCATCTGCTGCTCCGCCCCATGTAATGACGGACGCTAATTAGTTCCACTGCATAGACCTCGTTGGTTCGACGTGCCGGTTTGAATCATCGTCTGTCGTCGCCTCAACTTTATCACGTGCCAACTCGGCCGGCGACTGCGCTTGTCCGAGAAGTCTGCCGCTTCCTGGCGCTGACTGCATGGCGGTGTTATGTGCCATGTGATGTGATAGATTAGGGATTTCGTTGATTTTCCCTTGTGACGTGTCGGGTGATAAAGTGCTTCACGGGTGAATATATACTCACGTCGCAAATACTGAAAGAACCTACTGAAATTTTGCAACTTTGGAAAGTAGTTTTAAAAGCAGTAATGTGACATATATTCAGGCCCCACAGGTTAAAACATAGACGTAATCCGTTTTTACAAGTTTTCTTCCTTCTGCAGTCTTCTCCTGGCTACAACAGAGCAGAAGAGGTGATGCTGTCTTTACCTGTGGCCATAGAGAAGGTAGCTAGACCGTGGGCTCGACTGGATACTAAGCAACAGCCACTGGAGAAGGCAACGATTTCCTAACTTGAATGCACTTCTGTGTGTATAGACCTGTTAGTACATGAGCGAGTTTTTTGCCCTGAGCTGTCACAGGATGACATCCAGTGCTGCTATGGCACACGCCGACTGGCACTCTGCTGGCCACGTGCGTGCTACTTCGGCGTCCAATTATCGACGCCAGATTTTGTATTTAGTTTCAGCTCATCGGCGGAGAAGAGGAGGGGCAAGGAACGTGCTCTTTTGATGACTCGACTGACTGACTTGCTGAATCTTTGCTTGTTCTCATCTGTTCAGCATATATCGGTAGCCGCGTTCCCAACACGAGTTTCCAATAAAATGCTGCGGTCGATGAAAGCATGATTCCTTGTGTGTGTGTGTTTTTTTTTACAGATTTTGTCAGCATTTTCTGTTATTTTTGAAACGTTTATAACACTCGAATGCACAGTCCAGTCGCCGTCATTGACAGTGATTAGACTATCATTAAGGCCGATACTGCTACTTTGGTTGTGTTGTCTTGCGACTGTTAAAATGGATAATTTGTTGTTGAGCTCTAACGGCTTCCAGTCAACTCAGCGCCAAGTCAGCTCGTCCCCAAGTCTAACCTGATCCTAATCCCAACCCTAACCCTAAGCCCCAACCCTTAGAAAGAGTTCAGTTGGGGACGAGTTAACTGACGCCGCATCTAACTGTTATTTACTTGTCGTTTTTGTGCTCTGTCTGACCGAAGTAAACGGACGATAATGTTCATGCTGCTGTTACCATGTCAACAGTTGCTGAACAACGGATCTCTCTACATCTCGGAGGTGTATATGGAAGACGACGGTAAATACAGCTGCACAGTTGGTAACAGCGGAGGTCTTGACCAAGATGATGCTTATCTTCACGTCGCACGTAAGGATACTTGTTTAGCAAGCGCACATTCTATGCTTCGATTCTTGTGGTGTTTGTGGTTTGTCAGAGTCATTTTATAAAAGATGTTGATGTTAGTGATGTTCCGTCACGGTCGTAATAAAGGCAGTCATCATTTCTTGATAAAAAGTTGAAAGAAGATGCCAAAGTAATATGACGATGGCCGCGTCGATTAAGAATGTGCCGGTGGCGCTATCTGGCAAATAAGCTGCAAATCCTATATAGAGTGGGCCATAAAAACAGACCCCTCAGATTATACTGCACGTGTACATATTTAGCTGTGCAAGCAATATAGTATTTCAACCGGTGTTTCTTTCTACACAAGATGAAACCTAAACTTGATAAATGTGTTAAGATTTAGAAATATTACATTATAATCAAATCACCCCACAAGCGTTTTTACACAATGGGAAAATACATTAGCGATGACGTGTTTGTGTCCGTGACAGCTTCTCGCTGCACCAGAGCTGAGAGATATCGCTGTCAGGTTTATCATTTCTCTTGGACTTCTGCTATACCCTCTGTTGCCTTCTTGACTGCATATTAGCTGGCAGCCTGCGGTCGTTCCGCACCAGTCTTCCGTTTAATCGAGTTCATCTTCTGCATCTTGCACTGATCTTCAACAGAGCTGAGAGCCCACTTCTTGATTGAAAACTCTTTACAAATACGTTTTGTACTTCACCCCTTACTTCGACAAACAGATTTAATGAAACGTTTTTCTTCGCACGTGAACAGCGTGTTTGTCAACAAATTGGTGAAAAGAAAACAACAAAAGGAATACAAATCGTTGAAGTTAATTTTCACAGAAAATAATGCCAACAGACAAAGCTAATGCTGTTAAAGTTTCACGGAAGATCACAACACAACACTGTCAACTTGTCTACCATGAAATTTTCATGAAAGATAACACCGAGCCAAGTTAACATCATGGTGATGTAAAGCAGTGCTAGAACTCCATTGTGTTTTCTGTAGAGTTGGGTCATTTTCATTTAAACGATACAAGTCGCATAAATCTTTTTAAGATCTGTTCAAAAACCGTATTGATTTCTCAGAAATGATTTGAGCTTCAGAATGCATCTTGAATTTTACTTCTAACTGAACGCTAAAATATGATAATTGGGTTAATATAAGGGTCAGTTTTTTGGCCTACTCAGATTTTACAATTGGCAAAATTTTTCCTCACTTCTTCACCCCTCGCCGAAGTGGGATCGTGCGGGACCCCCGATCTAGGGCGTAAGACAATGCGCTTTGGGTCCCCTAGAGTTTCTACCACGAACAGCACCTCCATCCGTTCAGACGTTTTTGCACAACGCAGCCGCGTAACAGACAGACTGACATGCCGCGCTACGGGATCATCAGTCGCAGTAGGCCGATGCAGCCTAATAATGCATGTACACATTTAAGTGGTAGAAATGCTGTTGATTGCAATGATGATGTGCTGTGATACAGCGGCTGACAGCTATGCCCGCCTGCATGGCAAGTCGACAGCTGACAATGACATGTTAAAGACGATTGTGATCGCGGTCTGCTGTGCCGTCGCCTACCTCGCAATCGTGATTGGTCTCACCGTATACTGCAGCATCAGATTGATGAGAGCCAAGAACCTTCGCAAGATCAACCGCTCAGCACCCATTGAACTGTTATCAGCTCCCGGCATAGGTGCGTGTCTGTCGTGACAGTAACTGTGAAGTAAATATTTTGTACGGTTTAACGTTCCACTCGACACGTTATAGGTCATTTTAGTGAAGAACATCAAAGGCATTTATTTAAACTTACTTGACTGGTTGTAGAATATGTTAGCATATATTTCTGAGCCATAAGAGCCATGACCGGTTTGTTTACTACATATAGTCATTTTAACACATTGCTCTTTTATTGTTAAAACTACTGTTCAGTCGATGTTTCACGTCTATTCCACTTCGTCAGCAGTCGCCCAGATGGTTGTTAGTTCATCAGTCTGTCTCATGTCGCCACTCAGTTGTAGACATTTTCTAGTGAATAAATGCATAAAATCAAGCAAATAGTACATGATTGATGGACGTAGCTTGTTTGTTCAGAGAAAGTGGACAACGGCGCAATTCCACTGGAGACGTCCGGACTTGTGGAGAAGCAGAAGAACAAACTTCACGCAAAGAGCGAACAGGACGCATTCTCCATGTCCGGTGCTGGATCGTCGTCTCATAACTCTCACTCCACTAACTCACGAACGTCACATAGAACCTACGACAAACTGGCCTTTCCACGACAGGAACTGCAGACTCTTGGTCTACTCGGTCTGTTGCTTCTCTTCGTTCTGTTTTCTTTTCCTCAACCCCAATAGATTCCAATGTGAGCTGTGTTCTATTCTGTCAGCGTGACTGACCCAGTCATTGGCACGCTTCTGTGAGCAGTTTTTGCAGGTCTTTTGGTTAATTTTTAGGTTTTTATGATTTTAAACAGCTGTTGTTTTGGATAATTTTTTGTGTTTTGTGTATTTTCTTGCTGTGAGTTTGGTTATCAGTACCAGGGGAAGTTCTGTGGAGCCAGGAGGGCCACAGCCCTCCCCATCCGGAAGTTTGGCCTGCAAAGTTGCGATCTGTAAATACTAAACTGCCATTGGTGAGTTCAGGTCTACTGCAGTTCATTGTGCTGAATGTGATCTGTTAGTTCTGCACCGTGAGATAAGTATACATTTGACATCATTAGAGCCTAATAAAAGTGGCACCATTTTGTGGCTCACGGTGTGTGTGTGTGTGTGTGTGTGTGTGGAAGCAGAAGGACAAACTGCTATTTTTTGGATATTTTTTTGCATTTGAGCTTCTTCACAATGTAGTTTCTGATTTTTGTTTTGTGCCGACTGTTCAACAGGTAAGGGTTTCTACGGCGATGTGTTCTTGTCAAAGGCGTTCGGAATCCGAGCTGGCGAGCCAGAGAGCCTGGTGCTAGTGAAGTCGTTGCTGTTACATCACGACGTTTACCAGACCGAGTTCTACCGCGAAGTGGACGTGTTTTCGCGAGTCAACCATGAACACGTTACCAGGCTGCTCGGCGTCTGCCGCGAGATGGAGCCTCTGTTTCTTATCACCGAGTATTGTGAATGGGTAAGCCGATGCTAGTTCTTGTTTGAGTAGAATTTCCAGCTATGCATGGAAGTACTGTATTGAGGCAAAGTTGAGTTAGTGGGCAGCTGCACCCTTTGCCACCGTTGAAAGTTGGGACACTGCTTACGAAAAGGATTCACAAGCACAAGTTGAAATGTATATCTCGGACACTCTGTCTCAGATATTTGTTGACTACCAGTCCAAGTTCATACGGGTATCATAGGCGTGACTACATTGAGGCAAGAGGAGGCAATTGCCTTGATTTTTGATTGACACGAGTCGCATCATCTTTGTGAGATCCGCTCTAGCACACTCAGACAACACACAACAGACACATCAGTATTAATAACTGGTACATGCCTGGTCAAATTTTTGACGAATTTTTTTAATCTTTTACATACCAGTGTTTGCAATGTTTATATTCACAGTAGTGAAAAATCTTGCTTTGAACAAAAGAGCGCGTGATCTGCCTCAGTACTGTTTAAGCTGCACGGTAAGTTGATTCTCAGGAAAATCGTAAAATTGCTGCCTCCAGATGTCATATTGTAAAGCCAAAATGCACATAAAAATTACTTATTTCGGCAGCCATACCCGGACATTATACTGTAGTTTTAGACTGTATTCGCTATGGTGGTCCTAGCAGTTACTTTTTACTTTAAGCCACCCTAAAAATTGCTATGTAATGTAATGTAATAATTCGATTTCGGCTGGGGCTCCGCCCCAGCCCACGCTGGGGGAGCTTACAGCACTCCCCCATACCCCCTAGCTGGATTTAAGGGGGCCTACTTCTAAGGGGAGGGAGGGAATGGGAG
>Ga0126335_1000658_pt1 | contig 17239 bp, 16 predicted proteins | sample OlaspJWI45metaG_FD_108409 | JGI IMG/M metagenome (GOLD analysis project Ga0126335, IMG submission 108409) | Marine gutless worms symbiont microbial communities from Oahu, Hawaii - Olavius sp. 1 OAHU.JWI-45 metaG | ecosystem: Host-associated > Annelida > Digestive system > Unclassified | place... | reverse complement strand
ACTACAGTGCCATTATTATGTGCTAAAAGGGACACGGCCGACCGAAGGTGGAAGGGAAGTGTGTGTATGTGTGTGTGTGGGGGGGAGGGGTAAATAGAGGTAGGAAACGGTAAACATATAGGAGTAGGAGTAGGCCCCGCCCACCAGGCCCCCCTACGTGCAATTTCTGGCTACGCCGCTGATCGTCATTCGTCATGGTATCGTATCCTATAGTTTCGTACTGTCACATCACTAATTTGTACTTAGTTTGTATTTATTCATAACTTAAATAATCTATGCAAAATGAGCGATAATACCGTGATATATACAGTGACCATGTTGTTAAGTTGTGTTCGCTTATAGTTACGTCTCGTCTAAGTGATGAATACGAATATTTTTTTTGTAAGGACGGAGTACACGCCAGTGTATTGAAGCTATATAAATTGTCCTTCATTATGGACTACGAATGTCATGACAGCTACAGTAAACCGTTGACGCTGCTAACATCGGGCCAGCCTGTAAACGTCTGTGCACCTATGGTCCGCTACTCTCGGTATGTGCCGACTGCTTTTATGATAGGTTTATCTGTATTCTTGTTGATAGTGTTGCCATATGACGCCGGCTGGAAAAAATCCGTTTATCATATTGAGACATTAGCCACTGGAAACGGGTGACAGTCAAGTCGTCCGCAAGTCAACTCGTCCCTGACTCAGCTCGTTTGAACTCGTTAGGATTTTGGTTAGGGTTTGTATTAGGATCTGGGCTACGGCAAGGGTTAGAGTAAGGATTAGGGCCAGGGTTAGGTTAGCGTTGGGGATGAGTTGACCTGGAGACGAGTAGACCGTAAACTCTGGAAACAAACAGATCTGTGAATGCAAAATGTACAAAATGATGATGTTGATGCAATGAGAATATGATTATTACCCATACGTGTACTGTAGACACCAACCTGGTGCAACCTCGTCTGATGTTGGAGTTTGAGGGAATATTAATTGAACTGCTCTTTAAGTTCTGTTTTGTTCTGTTTCTTAACATTTCAACGATGCATTGTTTTGCTGCTGTTATGTTGAAAATAAAAAGGCTTTCTGCAATCATGATATTGTTTTGTAAACATGTTTACAGATGCTTTAATTAATTGCACACATTGTTTGTGAATTTAGACTAGCATTTCGGACTTTGGTTCGCAAATATGGCTGTGATATTGCTTACACACCAATGATAGTCTCCAACTCATTTATACGTTCTCAGAATGCCAGAGACAGTGACTTTACTACTAACTGTGGTAACTGTGTAAATTATTGTTTGAATATATTTCATTTCTGCAATTTTCTATATTTGCAACTTGTATTTTGTATTTGTGCAATACGATTGTGTATCCAAATTCAGCCAAAAAATCTTCTCACAGTTTGCAGTATTGGCTTTAGGTTAGAAACTGCACAACTGGCTGAAGCTTAAGGTAGCTTGAATTGATGACGTCTGTATAAGAAGTCCAGTACTGTGTCATCTGACTCACTGGCTGGCTACAAGTTCCAGTGTAATGTATTATGTAGGTTGCAGTTTTCAAATTGGGATAACTGTGTGTCGTTTCATTAATTTGCTGAAATGGGCTGAGCTAAGTGCTCTGGGAGCATTTATCAGCTTATGTTTGCATTGACTAAGTGTACTCTTTAGCATGACTTCGAGTGAATGTTTTCAGCTGTTGGTCATCTAGGCTCGTTAGCGGGCTTTGCCACTAGGTGATAGTATGAAAAAATGGAAAGTACAAAAAGTCATAGAATGTTTATATTTTTCATATTTGGGGGGAATTCCCATCTACCCAAATTTAATGTGTCTCAGATATAATCCATCATGTCAAATATCCTAATAATCAGTTGAATGGGTACAGAGTTACGGAGGGTCAAATTTTTCATTGCTGCATATAACACTGTAGCACGACTGTGCTACCATGATTATGTTATTGCGTAGTTCACTGACTGAAGCATCAAGTAAGTAGCATATTGAAAATTTTTGTTAGCAGTAATACTTGCTGAATGATTTCTGTTGATATGTACTTGCTTGTTGGTATACATCTACAGCAGATAGACCACTGATTGTACAGTTTGCTGCAAGCAATGCTAAAGATTTTGCTGATGCTACGGAGATCGTGGCTACGTAAGTAGACAGAATAATTGCAGTTACATTTACAGGTGACATTTTGTTTAATATTATTTGATACGATCATCATATTGCAAGGTCCCACTGTCTTAAGTTGATTTAAATAAGGCTGGGTTGTTTGGTTGGTGGTTTAGACAGCCATGAAATGTTAGGTGTTCTTTATACGTCGGTGTTTGATCTACAGTAAAGCTGAGATAGAATGCCTCAGGTATTCATCGAATAGGTGGTCTTGCATTTTCTACCTGTGCTACTGTTCAAGTAGATTAACATCGTTGGTCAGTGTCATGGCTTCTGATGGCAGCATTTTGTCATGTTTGTAATTTTTCTGCAATATTATCGTCTGTTATTGTTGTTTACAGTTATGCTGATGGTGTTGATATTAACTGCGGATGCCCACAGAGGTATCATACTGAGTTGATTCTGATAACTGATGACATTGTCGGTTTTGTTGAAATGTTGATATTTTACTCATTTCTATAACGCTTGTCATTGGCTGTTGATCCATGTAAATGATAACTGTTATGTAATATTGTTTTGTAATGTTTTGCAGTGCAATGTTTAGGTATTAGGCATTGTGTTACATTCTCTTGTAATAATTTGCTTTTTAGTTTTATTAGTTTTTTTGTAGTTTTATTTGTCTTTAGTAAGTTAGTAGTTCCTTGAGTGATTCTTTTGGTTCTTGTTTTCATGTTTTCAGTTTTATTTTAATATTTTGTGTGTTTCTATATGTCTCGGTGTTGTTTGTTTGGTTGCCAGCGCAGTTGATTATTCAGAAGACCATTTCTGAAATGACCTGTTACGTGTTTAGTGGAACATAAAACTCTATGTGCCTACTTACTTGCTGCACAAAATGTCATCTCTTAGTAACTTTAAGAAACATTTGAAGTTTCACCTGTTCTAAATTTTACTTGCACAGCATGATACTCTTGATGTTAAGCACTTTTGATGCAGCTTGTATTGCTGACAGCACTATATGCATTGTTGACTGTACTTACTCAATACTTGCTGACTTGGAATGCATGTTGCTGCTGAGTGAAGATGGGCAATGCAGGAAAGTTATGGAGCATGTCTACTGCAGAAACCACAACTGATCACTGAAATGATCGCAGCGGCAAAGTCGCGGGTTTCCAGTGTGCAGGATTTCACCGTCTCAATTAAAATACGCCTGCACAACAACGTCAAGTAGAAAATGTTTTTTTCTGAAATTTTGGTTCTAGTGTTTATTTGTGGCTCACCTGGTTTGATTGCCTTAGAGATCTACAGGCTAAGAACATGTCATGACAAGGATGCTGTTTCTCAAAGTGCTATAATTTTTTTGCAAAATTTTCTTTTGTTGTTCATTAGATTATCTGTGGTATTAGTAATCATTCATTTTTATATGCCCTTCTTAAGACAGTGCATATTATGTTATGGCACTGTCTGTTTATCATAGCTTTTGGTTTCAGGAGGATAACTTAAGTTTCTTTGCACTCACAGTGACCAAACCTCATACACATGTAGGCCAGGCATTGCATGGCTTGGGGTTATATTGGGGTCAGAAGGTTAAGGTCATTGCCAGCCAGTATGTGTATTTCGTTTGTTAAGTTCCTCAGAACCCAGACTGACCACATTGCATACACATATAGTCAGGACTAGACGATGCTTGCGATTGCTTTTGGGATCGTAAAGTCAAAGGTCAAGCTCTCAGCAATATGCTCTTGTTATGAAATTCTGTTGCTTGTGGTGAAAGAGTAAAGTCTTAAATACAGCGTGATTTTTTAAAATGCATGCAGATCAGAAAGTGCCCAGATGACAACTTCATTTTCTTTGCAGTGAATATTTTTGCACAACATTTTCTGTGATCATTCTGAATATATATGATGGTGCTGTGTAGTATAAAGGATTGAAGGTATTTCGTGTGTGTGTGATATTGGTTAGTGAGACTGTTGACTTGTGTCGGAAGGCTGTCAGTGCCGGCGTGTCATGGATAACAGTTCACGGTCGCACACCACCACAGCACTGTCAACCCGTCAACGTCGAAGCAATACGCATCATAGCAGACTCTGTACAAGTACCTGTCATCGCCAATGGCGATGTGAAGAGTGTTGCCATTGCCGACAGTATTCGGCAACGAACTGGGGTCACAGGTAAGCACTTGTGTCTGTTGTCAGTAACTAAGTGAGTGCAAGTACATTTGTGATGTGTTTGTATAATTGTCATGTGGATTGCCCGATGTGCTGCTCACTGAAAGGATTACAATTCAATGTAATGTGATGAATCAGATGTCAGAACTGATGAATCTACATGTTAGATTTGACAAAAAGGCTATGCCGTACTTGTTGGATGAATGCCAGCTGGTGCCTGACGTCAGTCGCCGACTACGGTCGTCTGGTAAATTCACGTGCATGTGCCACTGACCAGAACATGGCTGGTCTAGGTCTTCATCTGTGGAACATGTTACCAACGTCTGTGCATTTGGTTGATGGCTTTGCATGTTTTAAGTGTCTTATGAAGGCATATTTGATTAATTGAAGCTGCGATGCTTACTCACTCACACACTTAAGATTTCCTGTGGCAGCACTGGGTAAATAGAGTGATTTTGAGATTGACTGAGTTATGTTGATGGTCTGTAGGTGTAATGGCTGCTCGAGGTCTACTGGCTAACCCCGCCATGTTTACTGGAGCTGAGCACGTGACTTTGGAGTGTCTGCAAGACTGGGTTAGTTGAGCCCATATACTAGTGTTCATACTAGATGTTTGTTTTTGTTAAACATAAACGTAGCACTCCATCTTGTGTGGAAGATTGACTTATCACTATCTGCAGCCGCAGCAAAATGGACTTGCCGTTCTGGCCTGCAGCCTCCACCTGGCTGCCAAACATAAACAAAGTCATGGAGTATGGACATATGACAGACAATCGAACACACAAAGTAATACGTTGTCTTGCTCTCCATAGTGAATGTAATGCCGGTATAACAATGTCAGTGTCTTGTATCTGAAGTGACCTATTATTTGTCAAGTATGAGTGTCTAGATACTTAATTATTTATCACTGTCTTCATTACAACCTGCAACATTTTTACTCTAATTTATTCTGCCCTCTAGAATTTGGTGAAGTAGACCTAGGACATTTCTCATCATCTTGTTGTAATATTTTCTGGTTGATGGGACTCTATAGATGTCACTGATGTGATTTGTTGTTTGTGCCTTTGGCCTGCTATGCTATAAAAGTATTAATTTGGTGACAAGTTGATGACATAGTACATTGGGCGCAATGTGACATCCTGCTTAATTGTGCGTTATAAATATTCGTACTGAACTGAACTGATAGTATTGGTGTCTGCAGGTGGACATAGCACTGCAACTTGGTACTCCCTTCCAGCCATTTCATCACCATCTCATGTTCATGTTAGACGGCATCATGCCAAAAGCTGACCGGAGAACTTTTAACAGTCTGTCGAGCACGAGTGCTGTTGTGGATTTTCTGCAGAATTATTACGGAGTGACTCCAAGTCGTGATAGTGGCAGAGAATTTGCCGATGTTTTGTCAACTGTTAATGTCGACTTGTGCACAGATACCGTGAAATGATGACTTGAACAGTCATCGGTATCAACGAATGTTAAATTTGTTATCGTCATCAGCTTCACAGAACACATAACTCAGGAACGGGATGGGTGATTGCCTCCAAATTTCAATAGTAGCTCCGGGGCACCCCATGGATTATTTTAAGCACAAAAAATGGGGGTCGTGGGTATGGGGCCAGAAAATTTACACTTTTTGAGGGTGGTGTGGGGAGTGTTGAGGGGTTGTGGGGGAGAGTGGGTGGCAGGGGATCTAACTGGGTGGCCAGAATCACTTGTAGTACATCTGGTTATGAATATGCTAGCCTTCAAGACATAATTGCCACAAACTTGTTTATTATGAGTAGGCTAAGTAACATGGAGTCTGATTCTCTTTACTCAAGTTTAGTCATTTAACTTTTGTGTTTATCATTTTTATTACTCGTGGAATTGACTTCATAAAAAAGGTTTTTTGCTTTTTGCAAATAGAGTGCAAATATTTCATGCATAACTGTTAATTGTCAGTCAAACATAGCGAAGCTTTTTTGAATCATTTAACTATATGACCTGTACATGCAGAACTGTGCAGAAATTCTATTTACAAAAGTATAAAACCATACAGATGCATCTTTACGTACAACTAACTAGGCTAACAAACTGACTACAGTGCATATAATACGAACAAGTCCACTGACCACTACTATGTGCTATTAAATTCTGGGCATTGTGAGTATCGAGGTTGGCCATTCAGAAAGACACTGTTTTTAGAAATGCAGTTCCCCCGCCAAAAGTATATTAGCTGTCCTAAGTTTAACGTCAGCTGGTCCTCTGTCTGTACATTGAGACATTTGACCTGTCCACCTAAATTTCGTGCAGCCGAAAGATGCGAAATTCGACGTTTTTCGACTTTCAGTCGGAACTTGTGGCAGTCGCCTTTGAATAGCGCTCTTTTCTACTTGCAACAATTTGCTGGAAATCTGAAACAAACTTGTTAAGCACAGATGACAAAGTATGTAAAATACCGGGTGGCACACAAAAAACGTCCCGAACTTTCGCGCTGAAGTGTAAAGAAATCGAACTAAATACGTCAGCCAACATTCATTGATATGTACACAGAAATTCACGTTAACACTTCATATTTTAACGTAGAAAATGTGGCAATTAAGATGTATTGCCACTAATAGCCGCCGTCTCTGGGCGACGTGCTACGCAGTACCGCAGCAACACGACACCTCTAATTGACAACAATCATTCGTACTGACTGAATTCATATCAACAGGCATCAAGAACTACTGCCTCGACTGCAGACGGCGAAACCAACTGAAATGCCTGAAGTCGCTCACAAGGTATAAACAGGCACGTGCTTATGTGCGGTGAAGCGTGACTCACTGATACGCCACAATATTACTTAGCCTACTTAACTTGTGATGGATCTTGTTTTTATGTCATGACCTTTGACCTCATGACCTTCAACGTCGCCAGCCTCCTAAAATTCTCATTAGGCCATAATCGCCATCCCGAGAGTTAAACATATGGGTCACGTGACTTAGGTACTCATCGTAGAGAGTTAGCATACCAAATTTGAAGTTTCTAGCTTCAAACGTTGCAAAGAAAATGAAAAATGTGTCAAATATAAAAGTAGGTCACGTGACCCAAATTATGTCGCTTTTTGACCTAATAATGTTATTTTTTACAATTACAGACAAACGCTGCAAAGGACAGTCAGCAACATCTGCCACGCACGACAGTACACTATAATAGAATACACACAAAGAATACACGTAGTTCAGCACGGTAATGTAAGCAGCCATACGGAAGCGCTATTACTCAATGCCGTACAAACCGTAACAGCATATTTTCTACTCTTTACAGTCTATCTGCAAGATAAATTTGAATCCTGTAGCTTTAGCCGTCTGAGAGTTATTCACAGCGATCCGCAATTTCAAAATGTAGCCACGTGACTTAGCTTCCACCCCATGTGACCTAGTTTTGGGCTTGTAGATAGTACTCTGTGCAGGCAATGTGCCTACTAAATTTGAAGTCTGCAGCTGTAGCCACTTCGGAAACATGGACGAAATTCCAAAATTTAAAGCTAGGTCAATGTGACCTAGATTATGTCCTTTTTTGACCTACTTTGTACTGCTTATTTTCCACTCCTTACAGTTTATCTGCGTGATAAATTTGAACTCCGTACCTTTAGCCGTTCGAGAGATATTCACAAGGGCCTGTAAATTTAAATCTAAGTCACCTAAACTTTGTCATGTCCCCTTTGACGTAGTATTTTGCATGCCGTGAAAACTACTCATCGTCGTCGATGCACACACCAAATTTGAAATCTCTAGATTTAGCCGTTTCAAAGATATCGGGGTCCATATATTAAAAATTTGGACGTCGTCCGCCATCTTGGATTCGACACTAGCTAAGTTTTGACAGTTCCGCATCTTCCACGCAGCCGCAGGGTACCATCTTGTAAAATTTGAACGCAATCTGTCTACGTGTGGCTGAGTTAGAGCGATGTAACCTTTTTTAAATTGTCGCACTTTGGGGCCCCAATTGGGACAATGTATCTCAGAAATGGGGTCCCAAGCTGCACGGGGTCTGCTGCAGATGAGAGCACAGACATCGATGCTATGCACTATTGTTTTAGCTTTTTGAACTTTTGCTCTGTTTTTAAATCGCAACTCTCGGAACACGAGTGGGGTCAAAAACCACCGGTGAAAAATAGTGGAGGGCTGGTGGAGATGTCTATACGAATTATTTTTGCCACACATAGGTTGTATGCACCGGTCCCACTTTTTACCTGGCGACAATCGGCGATTTGGTCACATTAAGTGCGGTTGACTGAAAAAAAGATTGACAGGTAAAACATATAGCCTCCGGCAGCTAACAAGATACTACGCAAAGTAGCGTTACATGTCAAAACGCATAAAACCGCAAAGTATTTAGTCCGTAATCAGCAGCCTTAACAAGTGTTTAACTGAAGATATGCTGAATTAGTCACCATCCTGTTTTGTAACTGCTCCTAGACGCAAACTAGCCTTCTTTATAGTTTGGTCATCGATGTCGTTCCATTTCTGTCTTTTTGCTTTCTCAAGTTCATGTACTTTGCACGGTTCACATCGCCCTTCATACACAAGTTTTTACAAGATGTCCCAAACTGAATCTTAAGGGTGTTTAAGTCCGGTTAGTGTGAACAATGGGCACCACACTAACCGGACTTGAACCTGAGAGTTTAGCACTCATGAAATCAGGAACAAGTTTTCAAAGTACTGAGTTGCTTTAGCTCGATGTGATGGCGCTGTGCGCTGTCTTGCATGAATACAAAGTCATTGGCTGGCATTCTGGCAGCAAAGAAGTCTGTAGAATGTTTTTGTAGGTCACTTTAGTCTTCTCCTGCGCTTACCACCGCTTTTGTAGAAAACCGATTTCTTTGGCGATACAGTCAGCTAAAACAATTGTCAGGTTTTCTCTTTTTTACATAAACACATATCCAGGTCAGCTTGCATTAATCACAATAAATTCATGAGATCATTAATGACATCAATGAAATTTGCAAGCAAGCAAGAGAAAACTTAATACTACACTACTGACAAACGCATATATTCTCCACTTATGATTCGCAATACAGCAATGCAGCAAATTCGGGACGTTTTTTGGGGCGCATCCGGTAGTGCCCGGTACATCGCGCAGCACTTCCGGCAGCATCAATATTGGCAATCCACCGTTAATCGCCACATTTTTTAGTTCCTGCTGTTTTACCGCCAGCGCCAGCACGATGCAGCAACATCGTACACCGATAACTGACGCACGTCAAGCAACATATAGTATTACTAAGTCATTGGACAAACAATAAGTCATGCAGCAAATGCCTTTAAACACATAAAGCTATTTTCTATCTCTAACTGGGTGTATATGGCCAAAACATATTCTTACTAGCAATTGCAAATGCAGTGCTTTGTTCTTACATCAAACGCCAACTTGTGACCGCAAAACACAAGTAAGGGGTCATTTGCAGTTGACGATTTCCAAAGTATGTCATAGACTGTACAACACGAGGCTGGGGTTAACACAAAATGCGGCGTACGCCTTTCAAAATGTTGATCCAAACTACTATTATACTTTTTTCTCAATCGTGTAAAGAAAGCCCAATAAATTATTTTAATACCGGTACTCTAAATGTAAGTAGTGTTTTATCGATGTTATTAAAGACAGGCATATTGCATATGGTGTGTAATATATTACACTTTTGGCAATGATAATGCTATAACAGGGAGAGCTAGTAGAGCCACTAAAAAGAGTAATGTACGCTACGCTTTGAGAATGCTCTGAAGCCTGAAAAGAGTTTATGATTATGAATGATCCCTGACAGTAAGTGAACTCGGTACGTGTACAAAGCGCAGTGGCATTTATAGTTATGAGATCTGTGCACACTGCGAGATAGAGGTAAACGTTTGATGAGGTCATCGGTAAATAGCCAGCAGCTCGACTAACGCTACTGCGACTGTTACAAGAGATAATATGCTAGATACTGATAGGACTGTCCGCTGGGAGGAGCTACTGCTGCATAAGTCCGTAGTCATCTGGCGCACATCGACATATCTGACTTCCTCTGTGTCTTCGCTTTCCATTCGACACACAGCGCGGTAATCCCTGAACCGCTGTGCAAGCTCGCGCTGCAGCGCCGCCGCACCGGAAGCAGTCCCACAGTGACAGCGCAGCTGGTTCCCGACACCGAGATCCAGCAGACCGATAGCACCCACGTGACCTGCCACGTCGCCAAACGCCTCACGCTCGATACCGGACACCGAGCAGTTGGAGACTGTCAGATTCCTAATGCGACTTAGACCGGAAAAGGAATATCGGCGCAAAGTCGGCAACCGGAAGTTGACAATGCGCAGGCTCTCGACGCCGACGAGATTGCGGAAAGCGCCGACGTCGATACTGAGTGCCGTCGTCGACGATTTCGATTGCGAGTCGGTATTTTTGATCTGCGATCCGCGCAGCTCCAAAGTTTTGACGTCGCTGACACGAGCGAAAGCCTCGGTGCGCAGCGTCACGTTGTCGGAGCGGAAATTGATTAAAATTTCGTCGATGTCGGTGACGCCGCGAAATGCAAAAGTGTCGATGACGCGCGTGTTGACTAGTCCGGTGAGATGAAGTCGACGAAGTCCGCGCAGTGACGCGAACGTCTCGGCACCGATCGTCGACCCAAGTCGACAGTCAACGATGCTCAGTGACTGCAGGCCGCTGACGCCACGAAACGCGTGCTTCTGTAGGCGATCCACGTCGGACCTTAACAATAGGATGTGTGCCAGGTTGGCGTCGCGGAAAGCGTCAATGGACAGGACCCCGATGTGACACGATGTGACGTTAAGAAGGCTGCCACTGTGAGCATACCGTGCTCTTCTTCTTTCCTTCCTTGCTTCTCCAGAGCCCGAGCTGTAGATCGCGCTCGAGACGTTCACTTGTCTTTCCATCTCGCCAGACTTGACATCGGAAACTGGCAAACCATGCCGCCGGAAGTGAATTCCGCTAAACGCGTAGGAATGGATATTACCGACATCAACGCGATCCAAGACGATTCCGCCGACGTCCTTGAGCCCCTCGAAGACGAACTGGTCCATCTTCGTCATATGTGTGTTTTTTATTTCCACTCTGTCCACGCTCTCCGTGTTGGTGAAGATTCGTGGATGCAGCGTCAGCGCTGGAACGCTCTGGACGACGATGCGACGCATCCAGCGTGCCCCGTAGAAGGCGTAAGCGTCTACAGACATCGGTAGACGGCCGTCACCAAGTACCACGTCAAGGTGTCTGATCCAGGCGAACGCGTGACGCTCGACGTTGCGAACATCGTTGTGTGAGAGGTCGATAACGCAAGAACTTTGACTTTGACGCTCGTCGACGTTGTCTGTCAGAGACTCACTGTTCTCGGCGCCACCTGAACAGTCGGCAATATATATAAAATGTTTACTTTCAGCAATTTGCAATTCTATATACCATCCACTGGTTGCGATATGAGGATTTATCTTTCCAAGAAGTTCTGCAGTTACTCCAATTTTTCATCAGCTTAATCTGTAAAGATCCAACTAATGAGTTGTGATAAGAAAGTTAGGAGTTGACCCACAACCAAAACCACTCACTGCTTTGAGACGTAGAACATAGCTAAACTGGCGTATTTTAGACTTTTTTCGTAATACTTGGTCACGGGTTTAAACAAATCGCGCTTAAAAGGACTATTCAATGACCTTTGGTGTCCACATAACTCTTACAATTACGAACGAAACAGCAGCAACGAGACGCAGACTACTGCGACCGATGTTCCCGTGGAGTGATGTGTCTGTATGTCTGTCTCTGTCTGTCACGCGGCTGCGCCATGCAAAAACGGTTGAACGGATCGAGGTCCTGCTTGAGGTGGAGACTGGGGGTCCAGTGGACACTGCATGAAGTCGGAGTCCCGATCTACCTACGTTGAGGGGAGAGGGAAATATTGCCCACTGTCAGGGGATGGGATTGCATTCGATGGGGCCATCGGCAAATTACTTTGGCCACTTGTTACCGCTCTGTGTCGAGCAGACAGCAGTAAGCCCGGTGAGCTGCGAGAAAGCGTTGCCGACGACCGTCGTGATGCGGTTACGAGTGAGACTGAGTAGGCGGACGGCTGTCAGACCGTGGAACGCGTGCGGCTCCACAGTCTCAATGTTGTTGTCATCCAGTAGGATCACAGACAGGTTGCGGACGCTGGAGAAGGCGCGCGCGTGGATGATTGTCAACTCGTTGAACCTCAGATCGAGTACCTACGTGCCACGTCATGCAGACAAGTGAACGCCGTAAAGATATTTAGAGAGTATTTCCTGTTAGAGACAATGAAAACGTGATTTTAAAAAGTCATATTTTGTACTTCAAGTTACTGGGCCCAATCTATAAATGGATGATCGACTTTTTCCCACTGCACCAAGTTCGATGGCATTGGCAGCATTTCAGAACTCACGAACATCTTGGCTAGTGTGATTCAAGGCCCTACCATAGGTCCAGCGTTATTCATCGTCACAGCATCTGACCTCCAGCCAGTGACACTGGCAACGCGTTAGTCAAGTTTGCTGACGACACCTACGTCATCACCAACAGTCAACTCAGACACCAGTACGAGCGAGCTGACCTAGACATTCTAAAGATGTACCTTCACACTGAAAATGAAGCTGCTAGCTTAAGGAATTCAAAACTTAAGAGCTGGTATTCAGAATATACGAAAATATGTCTGAAGGTCAAAGTTTAAGGTCAAAATGTCAAAAGCTCCAAATTACTTCGAGAATTATCGTTACAGATATCCCAGCTCCAGCAATTTCCGATCAGTGGTTTTTGAATTGCACGTTGCCGCTTTTTCCTTGCCGTGACTGTGACCTTGGACCCATGGCCTTGAAACTGAACTGTGACCTAGATATTCTGAAGACGTATCTTTATACCAAAAATGAAGTTGCTAGGTAAAGCATTTCGAAAGGTATAGCGTGGATTAAAAAATACGAAAATAGCTCAAGGTCAATGTCAAATGTCACCAACTTCGAACCACTTCTAGCGTTCGCCATGGGGTCTCCCAAGCTACAGCCCTATGGGACCCCATAAGGCACATCCTTGCACGAAATGACGTCGTCTGACGTATTGAACGTCAAAATCGGTGCAGGCGTCTAGGCGGTAGAGAGTTGTCAGAACCCCCCCCCCAAAAAAAAAAGAAAATTAAAAAGTAGCCGAGTCACTATGGCGTGCATATTTGGGGACAAAAACCCTTAATCGGACACTCTGGCACTACCGTGCCAGTGTGTGATCAGACCTGTGTGTCTGGGTGAAGATGCTGAACAACGGAAGAGAGATCAGAGATCTGCCGACCATTGCAGTCAGCTGACGGAGCACCTGCCACCACACCACAGCGGCACTGAGTCGGGCAAGTCACCTTACCGGAAACAGCCCACGATGACGTCAGAATTACCGCAACGACTGCCACCAACGATGATGTCATTCTGTATTCTACACACCACAACGCCGTGATCTACTCCTATGTACTGGGATACGTCATCAATACAGGTATTAATTCGTGCGTCCGTCCGTCCGCTGTCCGTCCGTCAGCACTCACTTCACATTTGGCACGCGATTCCATCTGCCGGAAGAAACTCTCCACCCGATACGGTGCGCTGCAGTGTATCTGACCTCGCACGCCGTAGCGCTACCTAGTGAATGCAGTTAAAATCGTACTACCAGCCTATGCAGCAGCCGTATTTTGTATCAGCGAATTATTACTGTGTTTTAGAGTGTGTGTCAAGATTTCTCAACATCGGCACGTTGATCTAAATCATAACGTGACATACAAAATTAATTCCGGTTGTGCTTCACCCATTTAACTGCGTGAATGGACCTAAGGGTACGGTTCATGCTGCCCTTTTTCTAAGAAGTTGTCTAGAGTACAGAAACCCGAACTGCAATTTGGGAGCTGAACGTGCGGGAAAGTTTGTTTTTTTGTTACGCATTTGCACATGTACAGAACCTGAACGCCAGCGAGCATGGCAGTCATTTTTGCAGACATAAATTCGCGATTTATTTTTAATTTATTCGTAGAATGTGCGTTACTTGTAACTCAATACAGTCGAATAACGTTCGTAAATAACGGAGAGTCAGAAAATAGCAACGATAAACGCAGTGTTTTCGTCCCAATTTGCGTTTCGAGCACATGCATGGCATGTATTTCGTTAGCGTTTCGCGTTAGGGTCGGTTTAGGGTGTGGGTTGGGGGAAGATCCAAAATTATAATACGGGTTCCTGTACAAGCTGTACTCTAGACACAGCCTTTTTCCAAACGTCCAAAACACGTTATAATCATCCAAACATATAACAAAAAGTTTTCAGAAAACTTCCCACAAAGCGCAGAAACGATCAACAACACTGACAATTACATGTATATTAATTTTTTACCACTGCGCGATTTTGTTTTGTGTTTGTGTTTATCCGCCTTAGGCCTACATATGATCAATGTAAAACACAGCGGGTGGTCTTACATGACATTTTACCTTTACTTTCGGGGTGGCTTACTCAGGCTGCCAGCGCTGAGGCAATGTTTGGCCCAATGCTTTAAGTTTTCATGACATAATATTTAAATTTACAGCTACATGTACATGTTTTTCGAAATTAAAAAAATTACTGTCGGATCTGGAAAAATTGTTCTTTTGCCTTCTTTGCCCTCCCCGATTAATACCCCGCGACGTCTCTGCGCACAATGTGAATATTTTATTCTGTTTCAACTATTCCGCGTAGCACCTACAGGCTGACCTCATACACTGGCTGCACGTGGCGAGAAAGTAGGTCCTATTAGTGCTCAAACAATGTCGCAACTTCCAACCAGCAGGGCTTGCTCTCTGTGCTACATCACAATTCTTAAAATAGGAATAATAATTGATAATTCTACCAGTTAAACGTAACGTAAGAAAGCGTAACTATCTAACATAAAGCAGTAAAATACATTATTAAACATGATACAACTGCTCTGCTTCACGAAACGACTGTTCTATTCTGCTGATGTCATCTTAGGTAGGCCTACGCACGCGCTTGAGCCTCGCATATACGCACGACGCTCATAGGCCCAGCCGGACTGGCCCGAACATGTTTGCTTACATCACAGTGACACACAACACGACTTGCTGCCAACTTGTCGCAGACTTTGGACCATCTCGACATGTCGAGACGGTCTGTTGTGTCGTGACGTGACGTTTCAATGTAAACTTTAAGCGACTGATACGACCCCTGGCCGATCAAGCCCCGCCCCAGGCCACTACCTGTGAAAAATTGACGAATTGCAAATCTGTAGGCCTTTACCCACAATGGGGTCAAGTCAAAGTCGTGGCTTCCCCAATCCATGCGGCATTTTTCCTATTTAGTGCAAAGGTTCAGATTTCAGAGTGAGTTAATAACACATGAAAGTTTTTCTGACAAACGAGTTTACTCAGGTTGTACGTCGTAGTAAGAATAGTATCACAGCTGATAGTATTGACTGTAATAAGACTCCAACTTTTTTACAAACCATCCCTGCGGGAAGCCCTGGGCTACCCTAAAAATTTGGAGACAATCGCCCTACTCGTTCCCGAGTTTTTAGCGGACAAACAGATAAATAAACAGCCAAACAGACACACAAAGCGCCTTATATGTAGATAGATAGGCCTACTGCATTGGCCAACAGTCAGTCATCTTTGAGCGACAAAGCCCTTCAACTCGGCGCTCGATGCGTTGCGTAAATGTTGGGTGATGAATAGAAATCAGGCTTTGTTCGCAACGATTGTCAGTTACGCCTAGCCATAAACTAAAGTGTACTGTTTGTTACGCCTTTACAAGCTACAGCGACGCCCTGCACTCAGCGACGAAGGACAGTTCTGACATGTGTTTTATGGTCACCGTCACCGTCTTAATGTCTGACTGCGTCGTGTGTGGCCCTAATGGGCCATTAAGTTTTATATGACTCTTTGTTTCTTAGCATAGCTGTGGTCTGTCAGATATTCGTTGTTTTCTTTTTCCGGACAATTAAATTTAGCTGATTGAAAATGGATGGTTGGGTGTCGCTATTTCAATGCGTCTGCGTCTGTGCTGTCTGTCTGTATGTCTGTGCGTCTGTGACGGCCTGCGTGGCAGACACATAATGGGATTGACATACAGTAGATTGTCCTGTTGTCGATACGACTACTCGGTAACTGTAAAACATGCGAACTGTAAAACGGCGCAGTTCAATGTGATGATGATATAAGCCTGTACAGTGTACAGTTTATAGGCCTACTCATTGTTATCGATTTCGCGCTGTTGCGTTAACCTAGCGCCGTTGATGCCAATCCAACAGCGACCGAAGCTACGCAAAGAAACGTGACGACAAGTAACTTTGCTCGTTATAGATTACAGCGGCGGCGACAGCTCACAAAAATGCGTGCGATAGCGATGCGAGCAAAGAAAGCACGAAAAAATAGAAAATGCGGCAATTAAGATGTATTGCCACTTATAGCCGCCGGCTCGGAGCGCCCAAAACTTCCGGCATCATAATTCGCAGTACGCAGCAAATTAACACGGTTACATGCACGTGCTCATGCGCTATGATGCGCCGTGAAGCACGATTCATTGATACACCATAATATTATTTGCTTAACACGCGATAGATTTCATTTTATGTCATGACCTTCAGCTTCGTAGTGAGTCGGCTGTCACGTGACCAAACCAAGGGCGGATCCAGGAATTTTGGAAAGGGGGGCCCGGTAAGGGGGCGAAGCCCCGAACCGAGCGCCGAAGGCGCGAGCGCCGGCGGAGGGTCTGCGGGGCCTCCCCCACAAAATTTTGAAAAATTAGATGCGATTTCCTGCAATCTGGCATATATTTTTGGGATCAGAATGTCCTTGGATATCATTCAAAATTGGGCCTTTGCTGAACAAAAACCAGTAGCGGCCACGATTTCGATTCACACACACACGCATACACCCCCACACTTCCAAAAACTCCTCGGATTTCGGCCACTATAAAATCCAAATTCAATTTCAAAAATATTTTTTCAGACATTGT
>Ga0126335_1000657_pt1 | contig 17246 bp, 7 predicted proteins | sample OlaspJWI45metaG_FD_108409 | JGI IMG/M metagenome (GOLD analysis project Ga0126335, IMG submission 108409) | Marine gutless worms symbiont microbial communities from Oahu, Hawaii - Olavius sp. 1 OAHU.JWI-45 metaG | ecosystem: Host-associated > Annelida > Digestive system > Unclassified | place... | reverse complement strand
GTAGAACAAGTCTTGAGAGTCCTCCTGTGCAGATACGAAGAATGCCGCAGTCTTCCACTCGTATTTAGCATCAGGTTTAGGTTTCAGCTTCTTGCATTTCACGACTTTTATTCCAACTTGTGTATAGCGGCGCCCTACAAATTTTACGTTGATTGATTGATTGATTGATTGATTGATTAAACTTGTGTCGGCAGTTAGTCGACTTGCCGACAAAAATTCGGCCAATATTCGGCTAAGGTCCAAAAAAACTCGGCGTGCATGGCGGCTAGCGGCGACAGCTTGAGTAGTCGACGGTCTCAGTTACTGATCAGCGCATTGGAGACTGGAGTCGGAGAGCTTAGCGGTGGTCGGCAGTTTCCAGCCCGCTTTGCAGTAGTCATGCGATCGGTCGATCCGCCGGGGATAAACGGTGCAGATCGGCGACGAGATAGATTCGGCTGCAGTTGCAGATATATATGACAACTGGGCTGATGCTGGTGCCAGCGCCACAAAACCCATTGTTGTCTCGCTATGAGCCTGGCACCACTGCACCATCTCTGTTTTCCGAGTGTCCATTTGTATGTACGGCACAGTGACTGAACGGTGGTCAGTCTTGATGTCGGAAATGTGCCGACGTCGGGGTAAGTTTGCTGAGAGGTGAAGCAAAGTTACACTTAACAAGAGGCCAAAGTAGTTTGCCGAGTGCCGCATCAAATGCGAGCAACGTTCCTGTACTTTTCAATGGGCAAAATTTTTTCCACTTTCCTCCCCAGCCGTAAAGAGATCGTGACCCCCATCTGATGTGCTTTGGGTCCCCAAGAGTCTCCATACTGAACAAAAGCCCGACCCGTTCAGCTGTTTTGCACAGTCCGACACCCTGGCTAACACACAGATAGACAGACGCCACTTGAACGGTTTACATGAGCTAGCTGAGCCAAAATTATTTTGTCAGACTTCGTTGTTACGCGCACTTGTATGCTTAACAAAACCGCAGCCACCATGGCGCCACTTCATAGCCTGCCACACAGTGTCACAATTCACGAAATGCAATATTGGTAAAGGTAAAAGTAGAAGACACTTGGTATAGCGCCTCTTCATGGCGCTCAGGTATGGCACACGTTGACTAGGGATCACACAGATTTACCTGCTATCCACGCCTGTTTAAACCGTCACTTCTCACTGGGCAAATGGGTCTACACAACACAGCTAGCCCACAGCTGCTACCCGGAGCGCAGGAGCTAGTCATTGAACTCATGACTTCTTGGGTCGCGAGCCACGAGCTAACCACTGCGCCACCGAGTCAGCTTCGTCACAATGAGACACAGTGTTAAACTTCCCACTTCGTCAAACATCGGGACTCAGCGTTGAATCGCAAGGACGTCGCGTCGCGCTGCATGATGCAAAGAATGCCAGATGATGTATTACCGTCATACAGCTCAGCTCAGTGCCGACTTCATCGATAGGATGGAATTTTAGAGGATTTCATGCGACAACAACGATAACCGTTTTTGACTTACCGATCGACCTGCTGCAATTTTGTTCAGTGCTTTCAGTTCTCTGACTTCGTGCCTGCTGCTGCTGCTGCTGCTGATTATGTTGCACTTTTCTTTCACTTATGAGGGTTCGGGAATTCTGTTTGGGGAACGGGAAGATTACTTGAGATTACGCCCCACAGTTAAGCTGCGCCAACATATATTTGCTTACTTACAGTAGTTACTTACTCATTTAGTGCAGCGCCGAGCTCATAATGCCCAGTGGTGTCGTTACCTATTTACATGTAAGAGGCACTTGGGCACTCATTCATTTTATCCTGGACTTTCAGATCCCCATAGGCCTAAACATATTCAGTATTGACTGGCATTTAGATCAGTTGTTTTGTAATGAAAATATAAACTATACGACTTAACGAGAGATGTATGACAACGTCTGCGAAACAGTTTTCAGTGTCACAGAAAATCAGTGACGTTTAAAGCGTTCTCACAGACACCTTTAACTAAGCTTTTGAGTCGCTTTGGTTGGCAATAGGAGATGACGAATGAAACCAACGGAAAACTTGGACATAAACAAAGAGATGGTGAAAGGTCGTCAACAAAGGAGGAAGATGTTTTGCCTCAAATCCTGACAACGAGTTATCACTTCGTAGCCAACTTTCTGCATACATACGATGCGCGGTTACTGGTGGCTTTTATATTTTTACTTCGCAATCTGTTTACTAAGTGCAAACTAAAGGGCGACAGTATAGAAATGGTCCGCTGTTATGTAGTGTAATCATCGTGCGGCGGATGCGTTTAAGCTTGTAGTGTGACCACGCAGTCAGAAAGATAACGGCCAAGTGCAAGCCGTTTTGGCCTTTGGACTGCTGGACAATCGAAACTTAATGGCGATGCATTCTACCGCAGTTCAGTAACGATGGCAGAAACGTAACCAAAACGCATAGTTCATACTTGGCATATTTAAATGTTTTAGTATGTACAATATTTTTGTGTTGTTGAATTTTTGAATTTTATATCTGTCGTGAAGGGCAGATGCACGAGAGAGACGTTAAGTATGACTTTTTATAGAGCTTATAGGACTTTTGCAATTATGAAATAATCCCCAACCAGCCGGATCCACGGACACTAAATTGCTGCTAAAGTTTTAGATCCACTCATTGGTTGCATAAGCAAAGTGATGATACAATTCGGTTTTTAAAGTTAGTTGAAAATAAGTTGCTTCTCTAAAAATGAACTTTAAAACTACAGAAAAATTCTTAAAAACTGAAGTAGTTTCTTAACGTTTCCTTCGCTAACAACCTAAGATTTAAGCCAACTTATTTATGTACAGTGGCGCAACAGTTCAGTTTAAAACTCATTTTAAAGTCACCTATATCTCTTCTCCGAAAAATAACTTCAACACACTACTAAAAAGCTAAAACAAACTACATTTTTTTCAATCAAATTTTAGAATTTTGATCGAATTTGAAATTAACAATGTTTAGTTTATTTTTTGCAAAACTAGTACAAAACGCCGTAGGCCTAATTATATTGTCATTTGCGACTGAATTTCCGTGATGACAACCTAACGAAATTCTAAAGCAGATTTAATCTGAGTTTTGGTTTTCAACCAAATTTAGGTTTTTCTTTTTTTGCAGTGCTCAGCTATAGTCAAACAACGATGTTTCTTGTGCTGTGATTTCTGTGTGGCTGAGCTGCATCGGGCAACAGTCTGCATGAGATATCAGCTGAGAATGACCATTCTGTATCGCCACAGAGCGTCACTACACTGTGCCGTGGCAGCTGGAATTAGTCTGTCAACATAATGCAGCTGTGACCGCATACAAATGAGCCGCATCTCAGCCGACCTGTTTAGACGTGATTCATGCACGCTTCTGCCTAAAAAATAGTCGAAGAATTGACTGCATCACTCTCTGCTCAGATCAAATGCCATCATCAAGCACCAGTAACATAAAATTTCAGCGCCGTCATGTCTTCTACCCCTAATCTTTACGTGTGTGTTATGTTGTTATCGCTGCTCGACAATGACCGTTAATAATTGTCGATAATAACACAAAATAGTTATATGAGCTCTTATCACTGAGTGGTATTCCAAATGTTTGTATAGTGTATACACTGCGTGCACAAACGAGACACGGTATTGCCGTGATATATGGAACGTAACAAAGTCTCAGTGATTACTTCACCCAATCTTCGTAGGATATCCGGTCGACTAAAATTTGTGTGATTTCACGACGAAGCGCTGCGATAAAGTAAATAAAGTAGAATTGTTTATAGGATAACTGCACCGGTTAGGCCTATCTGGGCTTTTTGTCCTGCTCGTGTCTTTTCGCATAATTGTCCTCAATGTCACGAATAAATAAATAAATAAACAATAACCAGAATATACTAAAACGGCGTGCACGTCTTCGCCGGCTTGTACCCATCACTTGACACTAGCTAGTCTATACATAACTGTTCAAATTATTTCTCGTCAACGTCGCTGCAATTTTGTGACATTAAGACAGACAGAGGGACAGAATCACGGACAGACACCGTGCCCACCCGATAACATAATGCATTCGGCGCCTATTGTGGATGGCGGGCGCAGATAAAATGAAATAGCGATAACACAGTTTTATACGTGCGCAAGCTACCAGTAGCCTATGCCGTGCTTTTTATAGTAAGTGGCTGGTAAACGCAGCGGACGATGTCGGTGGATGACAATAATCGTCATGGACGTGATTCCAGATGCGATGTGTGCACGCAGATGGCACGAGTTGACCGGCAGGCCATATAGGAGTTCATGGGCAGGCTCACGTGGCGCAAGTCAATTGACTGACAATCTATCCATCCCGGGCATTGCGTTGCTGCAGCGACTGAATACATCACGCGACTGACGGACTGAGTGACCGACAGACAGACCTCCACACGATGAAATCAACGGCCGGTCGGACTGAGTCGATTTTCCGCCGACGGACCCACCACGGAACCATTTCACCCATTAACCTCGCCGTACGAGGCCACCGGCCGCTCGCTCCGCTGGGTAATGTGGCTGGGTCTTATACCTGAAATATGCCGATACGGGAAGCTATACGTCATTTCGTTCCATTTAAAAAAGTTAAAACGCATCCTACATAGAGAAGACCAGGACATCGACGAAATGACAGGGCTGAGTATGCAGCTGAAACACGATTGCCTTTAAATCAAAGGCAAACCACCCGCGTGTGTGCCGTTTTGCTCGTGTGACCTTAAGTGACCCAATGACATTCATATACGAACATGATCTGTACTTTCGCATTCGTAAGATGTAGCTGCATACCAAGCGTTAACTTTCTAGGTATAGCATTCGAAACAGACAGACGCCTGTAAAAAATAGACATTTCACAAAAAATTTGACAATGTTTCGGGCGGTTGTAACTCTCAACTGACTAACAACAGAGACGGCAATGCATATCTAACTATCATTAGGCCTAACTCTATTATATTTGTAATTTTGTATTTGTGCGTGTTTATGTTTTTTGTTTGTTTGCTATTCTACACTGCTAATTAAACTTTTTTGGCTACAAAGATCCAATAATCGATGATGATGATGATGATGATGATGATGGTGGTGATGATGATCCAAGTAAAATAACTTCAAGTAGAATGCCATTCCCACTTTATCACACGATCAGCTGCGCAAGACCTCGGTAAATGTGTCGATTGTGTAGCTATGCATCAGTTAGACCGTGCAATCGCGACCCCCTGCTTCCGTCTCAATTCCATGCTAACCGTCCATGACTGCAGCTTAATGGTCACTCGGTTCGCGGCATCTCCCGAGAATTTCCGGTCGACTGTTATAAGTGCAATTTCAGAACGAAAAGCTGCGATAAAGCGGATGAACTTACATCATGCCTGAGACTCGACGACTGAACGCAGAACGCGCACTACGTACATGTGGGCCTACAATATTGCAGTATAAGCTATATAGAATCTATATTTTTATTGTTGTAATGTGAGAGAACGCGCCTAAAACAGTCACCAAGCGCTGCAGCCTCAACTAAACAAACTGATACTGACTCCAGTCTTCTGCATATTATTCAAGAGTTACTGATTACAGCAGAGATGTCTGTGGTTCTACGCGTAAACATATGGCAGTTGTCTAGTGTCTACCACTAACAGCGACGTTTTGCGATAGGAAACTGACCATGGGCAGTGCAGCTCAGCTGGCTTAGGTAGGTCATGGTGACTAGAAAATGACACGGTAAAATATTTTGTCTTTTCTGTTGGCACATGCATGCACTTTTAATAATTCAAAAATAACGCAAATGATGTAGACGTTTCAAAAATATAAGTGCAACAAACATAGAGAAAACTGCAAAAAAATAAGCCAAAATATACTAGAACCGCTTTGCCTTCCACTTCAGAACCGACTTTACAGCTCTATGTCCAGTAGAATGCTTGCACACCACGTACTGTTGCCTGGCGAAACATGAACGCCGTCGACGATGACTCGAGAGAAATACGGCCACACGTCACTGGTGCTTTCATCCAAAAAAACGAAATCTGTTCACTTTTAGCTGCTCGTAATCTATTTACGTCAACTTTCTCTGTTATTTCTATTACAAAACTATGACGACCGAGCGTGTAATAAGCGCACAGCAGCACACTGACAAGTACCACAGCAGTTGCAGCACTGTAGTCCGTGGAGTTTGACATCGACTCACAAAGAGCCGCTTTGGGGCCGCTTGTGTCACTCGTGGTGTACGACTACAGGCAGCGTTTAGCATTGAGTTTGTCTGGTCATTGATACAAGACAGATGCCCAGTTGCTCACACGCACCCGCTAATGTCTATACAGTGCCACTGATGCACAGAAACTGAAACATTATTGGATCATTCTGCCACCATCTCTCGACGCTTATCTCAGTTATCTGTCGTCAACAGTGGTAATACTGGCATCCGCGAGGCAAAGCTGGCATCCCTCAGATGTGCTAGGATTGACTAAGACGATGTCATTTGTCACGGATCGCTGCATCTGACACATAGCCAGTTTGTACAACAAACAAGTGCCACAGATACGAAACACTATAATGCGAGCTTCATTACTGTTACTGCGGTAATCCCTGCTGTGTTATTACCGCTTCTGCGGCAATACCGTGTCGAAATTACCATAGCCACGGTAGTACCGTAGGTTTGTCCCCATTCCCCGCGGTAATTACCGTGATTATCGCATTCCCCATTATCGTGTCATTCTCTAATGGTGACTACCTAGTTTTTGGTTTGTGACCAGAGCTGGTCAATATAAAATTGTCTCAGCGTGAAAGATATTACAAGTCTCTATGTCAAACGGTTACGATGCGCGACACCCTAGTTTTGGCATCGCGAACATGTTTTGGTCAGTGGTGCGGCACACGTGAATTTGTCAGATGACAGTAGTCGGCGATTGACGTCAGGCACCAGTTGTCATTCATCCGACAAATACGGCCGTAGCTATATCAACTGAAACTCGCAGTGTTGATGACGGTGATGACAGAATGGTATATTTGGTATATTTGACTGCTGTACAACACAACACTGGCGCTGCAGCGGCGTCGCAAATGACCAGACAAAGCTACAACCGCCTTGACAGCGTACGGAGTCTGTATGCATTGTATAATATACGGCTACACTGGCTGCAAAGTGGCCTCTCAACTCGTCGAACGTAAAACTCATTAAATCCAGTCTCATAGGACCACCCACCATGCAGTGCCACAAACAAAGCGAACATCTCATGAGTCGACACTATGGTGGTCCATTGATTCGCGAGTTCTAACTGCAGTATGAATACTTGCAGTTGTTAAATACATTGAGTGAGCTCGGAGACGAGGGATCGATTGAGAAATTAGAACTCATTTTGCAGCGCTTCTACGGTGCTTGCTGATAAGCTGAAACAGTATTCGTTCACGGTTCGCATTTTTTTGGCTTTAAAGTTTTGATTTTGTGTGTACTTTTTGTATGGTTTGTGCTATGTCAAACCGCACAACAAACGAATATGTGATGACGTGTCTGACGAAGCTGCAAATAGCAGTAGCCCTGGCGTTGTATATTCGAGCTCTGGTTGCAAGTTCGGTGGATTATCCTGCAAAGTGAGAAACAATAATCGTAAACCGCTGCATTATCATTAGCCCATGCGTGCGTGATGCTCGTAAAATACTCGATCGATGTATTATGGTCGTTTAGCGGCCTGCGCGTTACTATGCAAGGATGATGTTCTTTTAACGGCTGCTGCTACCATACCGGTTTCTGACGAACATCGTCATCCATGGGCCCACGGGCCAATACGGTATTGTTTATAACTGCGAGCCGGCAGCTTCTGGTTCTGGCTTAGTAACGGCGTGGCGACGACACGTTGTATATATATATATATATTCGTTTTGGACGACAGGGACGAGTGGGCCAGTGTGTTGGCGGCGCCCGGTGGCGTGTGTGTGTCTCGGCACGCGACCAACCGTAAACGGCGCCGGTTGTCGGCACCTCGTCTGCCTCCCTACAATGTGTGTTCGCTCTCCGCAGTCTCCGCAACCCGCATCGATGCATCATTCGTTTCGTCTTCGCACTAACAGTCTCACCAGCTTTCTTCACCCTTTGACTGCCGACAGCGGCTACAAGAATGCCTCTCGGTCGAAGGTAGACAACCCGCGCCTGTGTATTTAGTTACGCGCCATATCTCCCACCTGGCATGTACCGATTTTGCCTACGGTCATTGTTTTTTTCGTTCTAACCACTGGCATCATCTCTGCCAATCCTTGGGGTTCAACAAGTCTAAATATTATCAAATTTTGTTGCATCTTACATTGCAGTGTCACTTTGAATTCTCCAAGTTGTGCAGAATTCATCACTTCACAATCCTTGTGCTTGTATGTCACTTTTACGCCACATCGAATGCATGAGATGCGGACCATTGCGACTGATGTTCTTGTAGCGTGATGTGTTTGTCTAACTGCAACGCGCTTGCATCTTGAAAAAGCCGCTGCACTGATCGAGGTCCTGTTTGTGGTGGAGACTCATGGAGCCAATTGGATTAGAAGGGGGTCCCGACTTTCCCCACGGATTCGATGCGGCCTTCGCCAAATTACTTTAGCCACTTTTTGGTACTTTTCATTGTACACTGCACGCCATAGCGTATCTTTGTGAAAAGGGTTACAGTGGTTTCGCTGGTTGTTTAATAACAGTGACAGTGCGTTGTCGCCGGGAGAAGTCAGGTTCAGCGGGGAAAACAGTTAATTAAAGCTATGGACTGTCGACTGCTCGCGAGAAAGCGAGATCGAAGAAATACCATGAAGCAGTCAGTTCGCCGCCATGCGCCAAAAAGTCAGTCAATAAACTAGATTATCACGTCAAATTACTTGACGGTCACTGATAAGTGATAACATGTTAGTGATAACGTCGACACGATGATTTATCAATGAGATTAGTAGGAGCAGCGCTCACATACAAGTTGGATGGGATATATACTCTCACTTTTTTGAGAACACACGGGGCTGAATGTCAGAAGATTCGACCGAGAGATTGCCTACGTTTTTCATAAAACCGTGCATTCACATTCAATACCTAAGCTTAAAAATGCTTGAAGTCGAGAGATAAACATCCTTATATACACCGTGTTTCAAAAAACTGTGCAAAATTAAATTTCCATCAATTTTGATAATTTTTGACAGAAAGACGACAAAGAGGCTAAAATTATCCGAGGTGCACTCATTTTCCACCTCATCTAATTCGTGTCACCACACTACCGTGTTAAACGCAGATGTTCCAAATTGTTACACAACGCTGAAAGTTGTTGTCTACAATAAACTTTCTAACGACTTAGTTAGCATACAGTAAACTACATTGTGGTTTATTTAGCAGAATTATAAGTTCGTATAACAGTTTGATTCAATTTATGCTTGAAGTGTGCCCCGCATACACGGACACAAGCGCTTAGACGACGCCACTGGCTGATAGCCTCAGCAACGATCGACTGCGTCTACTCGTCGATTAGACGTGTTTTAAGTGGATCGACGTTGGCTATTTTGGAGCGGAAAACGTTTTCTTGCAAAACACTCCAGACACTGTAGTCGACCGGATTAAGATCTGGCGAATTCGGCGGCCACAGTGTCGGAGGTATGAAGTCTGGCGTCTGTCGCTCCAGGAAAGTGATGGTGTCGCATGCTCGATATGCGGGGACGCCGTCCTGTTGAAACACAAAAACTCGTTCTAGGATAACCGGCGTATGTCTCTCAGTAACTTCTGTCCAGGTAGGTTGTTGCGATAGTAGTCTATTCTCCATTCACTTTGACTTCCGGCTTGACAAAATGGATAGCAGTGCAGCCGAGCTTCGAGACGCCGACCGACACCATGACTGACTCGCTAAAGGTCGGCCTCGGTCGAAGCAGTTGGTTTTCGTCGACGTCCTTTTTTCTGGTACCCGAACGGACGTAAAAATATTTATCAAATATGTACGAATTGCCTAAAACTCGAATCACATAACGTCCTCTATCGAATTGCTGATGCAAATGTGAGCAATCTAATACAATTTCAGCGTTGTGTAACAATTTGGAACATCAACGTTTAACACGGTAGTGTGGTAACGCAAATTAGGTCAGGTGGAAAATGAGTGCACCTCGCATAATTGTAGCTTTTTTGTCATTTTTCTGCTAAAAGTATTAAGATTGGTGGAAATTTGACGAAGTTCTGACAAAAACAATTTAGCACAGTTTTTTGAGACAGTGTAGGTTTACATAACATAAGGGGTCTTATTTGACTGGTAATACTTGTAGTCATAATGTTAGCACTCGATAGATGTATTATGGTCGTTTCGCAGCGTTAGTATGCGAAGATGGTTGTTTTTAAACGGCTGCTGCTGCTTTCTGACGAACATGTTGCTGAACAGGTTGCTGTCGTAGAAACCAAGACACTCACCAATGCAAGTTGCGACAGCATAGCCTACTTCGTCTCGCCCTGGGCAATTCACTGGCGCGAACAGTTCATAACTATAGTTGATACTGACTCCAGTCTTCTGCACACTATTTAAGGGTAACTGATTACAGCAGAGATGTCTGTGGTTCTACACGTAAACATATGGCAGGCAGTTCTCTAGTGTCTACCACTAACAGCGACGTTTTGTAACAGCAAACTGACCATGGGCAGTGCAGCTCAGCTGGCTTATGTAGGTCATGGTGACCTAGTTTTTGGTTTGTGGCCAGAGTTGGTCAATATCAAATTGTCTCATCATAAAAAAATGTCACAAGTCTATGTCCAGCGGTTACGATGCACGACATCCTGGTTAACAGATGCACACTGGCGCCAGTAGCCAGCCACCGACACTGTAGCCAGCTGAGGTATAACGCAAAGGAAGTTATGGTCTCGTGGCTCTCATTTTTACCGTACGGTTTCCGTCAGCAGCAAATATGGACGACAACCGTATTCAGAGATCAGACGTCTTTTGTTGGTATTGGTCTGAGTGTATCGGCGCGGTGCCACGCACAATGTCTCACTGCAAGAGCATTGGAGCAAAGTAGACGTCGGCGCCAATATGAAGATTTCCCAGCGCGCAGTGCATCGTTTCGCCATGACATGCACCACGCGTACAACTCAGTATATTATATCCTATACGGTGTACTAAGCCTATATCCCTCTTCCGTCGTCTGAACCTACTGCTATTTTTAAGCTGAGCACCATTCTGATTAGCACTATGGCGTTGTTTGAATAACACAGACACAGTATAACCGCAGCTATCCTCCATCTATCTCTTCAAGCACAGAACAGAAACTGTCATCTGTCGAGGCATTGGTTAGGGAATCCGGCTTTGACACAGCAACCACTCTTTGGAACTGTTGACTTTGCCGATGACGACTTATTTTTCGAGTAATATTTATGGTGTATATTGTTGCTTATACCAAAACTGACTGCTCATACGATCTAAGGCACGACGACACAGCAAAGTACTGGCAGCGCAAACTAGCCATCATACCGAAAGTGAGTTTATTGTTACCGTGTTAGCCTATTGACTCCTATTTCGCATTTTATGTTTTATGCTATGTTTCTTGTGCCGACTGCGGTTTTCCAGTCGTTATATTAAAGATTTTGATGACGATTGTGAAAACTGGAGTAACAAGGTGATACGATAATGTCGTTGTTGCAACAAGTTTGCGAATGGTCTGCGTTCGATTCAAAATATTCTTGTAGGCCTATACTTAGAAAAAAGTCCAGCATTTTGTGACTTAGTTGATTTGTTACGAGTTTGTTTGTATTCAGTAACGTATGCAAGTTTGTCTATTAAATTTTGGTTGTTGCTGTCTGTCAAGATCAAGAAATAGGCCTATTATTGCTTTGAATAGTATACTGTGCACAAGATGACGAAATCATCATAAAATGATAAAATCATGACATCAGTTGTAATTCTGGGTTTATTAATACCAGCAGCTGCAGCTAAGCAAGTCTACAACAACTAGTTAACTAAGCACAGAAGCTGTGACTAAAACGTAATATTGGAAATCCGAAACAATGCACAAGCAGCGCAGGTGATTGGCCTAAATTGCGACCGAGATATTTCGTCTATACACCTACCATATTTTTCCACGGTTCTGGTTAGTCAGTCTTTAGAAATTTCAAATCTGTCAGTACGCAAAATACAGTAACAAGCACAAGTTTTGTTTGCATGAGAAATGTTCTGCTCCGTGGCTGGGGGTCTTGGACACTTCAGAACTCCCTTGGTTTAGCTTTGGCGCCATGCGAGTTCAAGTTGGTAGGTGACGTCAGCATAAGGCTCAGGACAACAAGGGAAGTATTTTACATTGCGCCGGGATTGGTGGCTCTGGACGACAGAGGGACATCCGCTGCTGTAGGAACTCGTATCCAGCGAAACTACTTGGTTCGACTCGCGAATGTCCACTATGTCCGAGGAGTACGTCCACAAACCGAATCTACACATGTGCGTAAGTATATAACCAGTCATTACAACCAAATAAGCCAATGCAGCCTTCCATTGCTTCGGGGTCGGTAAACGGCTGGAAAGGCAAAAGCACGTGTAGTTCATTTCATTCCTGCATAAACGCGTAGGTGGCAGGTAAAACTGTGTGATTCCTTGACAACGACTGCCGTACCCGAGCGCTTCTGTGATGGGGAGGATGACGTTGCTTCATAAAGAGGCACTATATCAAGTGTCTTCTACCTTTACCTTTACGTGTGCCGCCGAATCATATCCGTTCGCCCATGCGGTCATTGTAACGTTCACTACGCGGAAAAGTTCGTTATGGTACCTAACTATTATCAGGTTATTCGTTTTCCCTTGGCTCTTGTTCTCTCACAAAACTTTAGTTACTCAGCTGCTTCTTACCGATCTTACGTTTTTTACGTTTATTCAATACGTGTTGTACAAACTTTCATCAAGAATCCCGTGGCAGAGGGAATAATGCGAGAACAGGGGGCTTAAGGACGAAAGCGCTTCTGTAATTCAAGTGTCCATCGCCTTTACCAGCAGGGTCCAGGGGCAGAGTCCTAGTGTGAGTCTGGAGTCTATGTCCCAGAAGCTGTACGTATTATCCATCTGGAAAATTGTTATTCGAGATATTCTAAAAATGTACCTGCAAACCAAGAATGAATTTTTTAAGTTTAAAGCTTACTAAAGTTAGAGCCAGAACAGGACACACATAGGCCTACGTACACACAGACAGACAGGATTAGAGGTGACTAAAAACAAGTGGACAAAGTAATTTGGCGAAAGCCGCATCGAATCCGTAGGGGTCCTTAAAAGTATCCAACTCATGCAGGATCTCGATCTGTAGAGCAGTGTTTGCACAGCGAAGTCGCGTAACAGACAAACTGACAGCCCGGCATCATCGATCGCAATAGTCCGCACCTCCTGCATTCGATAATAATGCAACGCCTCAAATCAATCGCGGATAACGCACTTACTTCAATGTACAGTTGGTAACTCCGTTGTCGTCGTGTGGGCAGCGAACGAGGTAGTTGACTGGAGGAACCCAAGCAACGGTTCCATGACTGAATACCACCGCTTTCACTTTCGATTTGTCTTCCTTCACACTGCATCATAGGCATTAATTCATGCTGGTACTTAGATCACTTTCTGCACTTACTGCATATATACTTCGACTGCAAAAAAGGACTTCTGCGCATTTCAAATAAATTCAACAAAAATCAATACCTCTCTGCATTGCATTGCAATAACGATAATAAATAGAGAATTATCACAACCAGCGTTTTATGTGAAATTGACGGATGGCAATGTTTCAGTTGTGTCTGTCTCTGTACGAGTCTGCCAATGTGTCTGTTGAACGGAGTATTTAAGTTTCGAACGCTTTGACCTACAAACTTCATCATCGGGGACAGGGCTGCTTGCTTAATGCCCGGCTGGGCTCAGTCATACATAAGAGAACAGCTCTAGACAGCATATTGGCCGTATAGGCTATGTAGCAACGCGTGCATTCTCGCCATGTTCGCCCTTAGTAAGGGGCATCTCCTCGAGTTATCGGGTTCGTATTTGTTACAGGAGAAATAAAATGGTTGGGCTACAATCTGGTGAAGGTCGCATGATGATCCATGCAGTCGTTTGGGCAAAATACACCAACGTGACAGACACACAGACAGACAGCCAGCCACGTCGCCACAGCATCAGGCAGCAAAAATCAGTCAATATAGACTGAAGAAACTTATGCGGGTTGTTGATGGCAGCTAAAAAGCTCCCGTGTACGAATAGCATTCAAGTAATATCAAGAAAACAGCGTTTTGCACTGGATCAACTGGCCATGTCTGTGTTCTTGGCTATACACGAACGTCCGTACATCCGTCTGTCTGTCTGTTCGTGATCGCACTTCAGGGTTTGGCGAGTGTGTCCACTTTTCTTTTTATGATGCTTCTGCCTGCCGGATACAAGAACACGACACATATGCCAAAATATTTAAGCTAAATGTGCTTATGAAGTTTTATAGCAGTAGGCCTACAGTTCTAGTACTGACTACTGTCATCAGAAAACTGAGAAAAGAGAAGTATGATACGAACGCGTTGTAAAGACGAACATCCGGTGTCCAGATGCGATCAGTGCTCACACTCAAAGTGCGCACGCTACTACTGTTACTATTCCAGCTCAGGCGACTGTCCTGCCACATCTATATATAAAATTAATCAGCCTATACGTTATCAATAATATTCATTAATCATTAAGCATCATCAGTTGAACAGTATTCACCGTCGTTTAAATGTGGCGATTTTAAATCTTTTTTTATTTGGGATCTTATTTTGCTTTCTTGTAAATTGACTTTCTATGCATCCGCCCGCCTAGATAGCGAAGGAGGCATTATGCAATCCGGTTGAGATGTCTGTCCGTCCGTCTGTCTGTCTATTCGTGATCGCACTTCAGGGTTGGGCGAGTGCGTCCACTTTTTTCTTTTGATGTCTCTGCCTGCCTGATACAAGAACACGGCACATCTGTCAAAAGAGTTATGCTAAATGTGCCCATAACGTTTTGTTGTACCAACTAGCCATTCTGCCTATCCAGCTGGGCGGTATACGTATATTTTAAGTGCCGCTCCGTACCTCGCACGCCCCATGCTATCCTACGCCCGGTCACATTGCACGCTGCCTGCCTGTCGGTGTCGGCACCGCAGTGTATCACGCCTCCAGCGGCGAGGCCAACCTGCAGCAAATGCTGCCCACGGTTAATGCCTAGGCCTGCACACGTGCACCCACGCCTCGCTAGGGGTACCGCGGTATACCATAGGCAATAGAATATTTATTTATCTAGATGCTTTATTGGCCAATTTCGACATAGAGATCAGTGTCCCACAAAAAAGTGTACGGCAAGATGGCGCCTGCCTCGGGCAAGCTACGACCATGGAGCTTTCACGGACCAATCACAGGTCGTCTAGTACGTGGTTGCGTTTGCAGTTGATAAAGTTTTCTAATTTATAACCAAAAAGTCGTCTGCTTTTTTGCAGCATAGCAGAAAGCGGCCAGTAAGGCTCCTATGCGGTATACGAAAAATGTCAATTTTCTGGCCCCCTACCCATGACCCCCACCCCAAGCATCCCAAACCATCAACGGGGCGCCACGGAGCTACCCTGACAATTTCGTCACAATAGCTCTTCCCGTTCCCGAGTTATGAGCGAACATACACACATACATACACACAAACTCTCTTATACAGAGTGGTCCAAAATGTGAGAACTGGTCTCTGTTTTGCGTTGCCTCTAACTTTGTCAAACCTTAATCGATTTGCAAAGTTCTTTTACTGTTTAAAAGGTGGATAAATTTCCAACAACAGTCACATAATACATTCCGCACACCTAAAATATGTTTCTGCACTGCCTTGTGAATTTATTGATACGTTCAAATATGCTGTAAATCTGGAAGAAAATACATCGATTTTGCATGTACCGAATACGAATTATCTAGCTTTGTTATTTATTACTGACTTACTTATTACCTCTTTTCTGGTTTTTGTTTAATATTCTTTGAAATAGCAGATATATTTTTTTATTTAAACAAGCCTAAATATTGACACACCGAGCGTGCATCACTGTACGACTTTTTAAGCAAGTAACGCCCTTTTTACTCCACCAAATCCAAATTCCTGGACCTCAGTCTGGTCTACTGGAAATTTTTTTTATCACAGGTAGCGCAGTAGAGCTGCACTGTTGTAATGGCCATTCAATAATAGAAAATGGGAATTTCGACCCACTGTAGAATCGCAACCCCTCAAAATTTTATTCTGAAATATTGCATCCGTGATTAGTAAGGGATATCACCCACAAGCAAATTTTGGGGCAGATCGGCTCAGCAGGGGGTTCTCCCCAAATACGTGACTTTTCAATGTTCTTATTTCTTTCTCAATCTTCTCCGCAAGTCAAACCGCAGCACTGGCACACACGCTTAATTGCTCAAACGACGTATTTCTGCGCAAGAAAGTGCCTTTTTATGGTTAGACTAGGTTAGAATAAAGGGTGACGCCATTTGGGGGAAATATGCCCCCAAACTCCCCAAAATTAACATGAATAGGCAAATTCAAGCCAAAGGGCGGGGTCACGTAACCTACGCTTGAATTTTATGACACTTCTTATATATCCGGAACTTCTGAAGCTAGAGGGCGGGGTCACGTGACTTACTTTTAAATTTTGGGACCCCCTTTGTTTTCAGAAACGGGAAGTAGTTGTATCTCAGCCATAGATTGACCGATCACTTCGATATTTGACAAACACATAGATTTCAATCTTTATTAACGAGTTATGTCACCAAACTAACAGCCTTTTTGCTTGACGTTAAATTTTGACCTTCCTGTCCGAGTGACGTTAGCATTTAATTCTAACAAAATCATGTACGAATGCGAGCATGTAGATAAATATGGTAGAAAACTGCAAATATTAATGTACAAAAACTCACCTCAAGGGCCATGGACATAACACAACGTGCATTATGACCATGGCAAGTGAGGTGATAAAATTAATTTTTGCTGTTTAGATGTGTCATGTGTCGCTGACTAAAGCAATATTGGCAGTGCAATTAATGAGTAACTTGGCATCTTTAAGCATGTTTTCGGTACATAGTGGAAGCTCCGAGCAACTGTTGTGACAGTATCAATATCTATTTAGCCATATGTAATAGTAAAATTACTAACAGTAAAACAGTCATTTCTATTGCGCCTCCTACAATACGTGTAAAGACCGATGGCGCATAACATCAAATGGTGATGATAGCAATGATGACAACGATAATGATAACGAAGATGATAATGATAATAATAAAAACATTGACAAAATAATTGTAATAATAGTAGTCT
>Ga0126335_1000656_pt1 | contig 17259 bp, 13 predicted proteins | sample OlaspJWI45metaG_FD_108409 | JGI IMG/M metagenome (GOLD analysis project Ga0126335, IMG submission 108409) | Marine gutless worms symbiont microbial communities from Oahu, Hawaii - Olavius sp. 1 OAHU.JWI-45 metaG | ecosystem: Host-associated > Annelida > Digestive system > Unclassified | place... | reverse complement strand
GCTGTACTTACCGTAACTCTTCTTCCTGATTTAATGTTCTGTGACTCCTCTTTGGTTTGCTCGTCTACTGCAGTTGCCAATACCTGAAACCTGAACAAAAAATATAACACAATGCTAGGTGCAGGTATTTAGCCTGTGTTCAAATGCTGGTGAGTAACAGGTCTGCAATAACAATAAATATAAATAAAAATTTCCAAAACACACTAAAGAAATCTGTAATACAACCAAGGAGTCAATAAAGTGAGTCTGCTTACCAGCGTATGAGTGACAAAAATATGTAAAACAGATGCAAGTGTTTAGTCTGAAGTGAAAGTAAAGAAGTGATGGACTGTGAAAGTGATAATAATCTAGACAATGAACAAATGATACACTCTGCTTCAAATAAATAAACAACTACTTGTAACTGTACACAAGCAGGAAGGCTGTAAGTGTAAGTCTTAAACCAGATGATATGCTGTCACCACTTTTTGGCTATCAGCCTTGTCAAGCTTATTGCTACCTTCCCAGCCACAGATCATCACTGCCTTTTGGCCAGTACTGTATTATGCCACAGAGTTACACAGGGTGTTTCAACAAAAACTGCAACGCTTGTTTTTTCCAGATCTCCTAGATAAATGACCCAATTCACACAAAAATTTCAGTGAAAGTAGATATTTTAGCTACATAAAAAATACTGAATTTGTGAATAAACATTCTTTGGTATTGGTGATGTAATTCTGACATCATGATAGTGCTCCAATCAGCTGATCATTGACAGCACAATGCGCACGGGACTTAGAGCATGTTTTTCAGAGAAATGTGGACATTTTGAGCACAAACTTTGGTAATTTCTATTGGCCCCCAAAATAGTACTGTGCGCTGTTGTATAATTCACTTTGATTCTTTAGTATAACGAGAATTCACTTTTTGGGTAACTGCATTATAGCATCAGTCTGTCTGTTGTGCAGTACTTATCATTATTAAACTCTGTGAATAAAATATGTAGTAAAATTTAGCTTTTAGTCTGCATCGAATGCACGAGATGCAGACTATTGTTATCAATGTTCATGCTGTCTGTCCATCAGTCTGTCTGTCACGTGGCTCAACTGTGTGTGGTGCATTCGTGCAGCCTTTGCCAAATTACTTTGGCCTCTTGTTGGCACTTCATTCAAAACTTTCACGTGGTTTCAATCACGTAGAGCAACAATCTTGCTAAATTTCGTTTTGGTCGATTTACTATTTACCGAGACATGGTGCAAAATCAAACTGAGTGTTTTTTGTTAAAACACAGCGTAGAAATGAATGTGAACAATCTGATGAGAAATGTGATAAAAGTGGAACAGCTTTGAGCAATCCTGAGATTATTCAAATGTTAGCCCACTACCATAACCAGTAAAGTCACACCATGCAACAAAATAATGTAAATAAAATTCAATCAACAACAGCAAACAAACATAAAACACATTATCCACTACACAAAAACACAACAATGGTTAAAATAAATGGAAATAAATAAGTAACAGTGGTTACAAACCAAACAGCATAACGCACTTAAAGCAGTCAACTTGTCTGCTTGATGCCACAGTCACGATGCTGTCGGTCTTTGCCACATAACCAATTGGACCAGGCAACAGAGTTCCTGGCAGAAAGCGACTGAAAGAAAACACCTCCTGTTCAAACACGGAAACTGTCCCATCCATCGACTGGACACAGATAAAGTCTTTTCCTGCACAGTTAACACACACTGCTTTACATGTCATCAGACAAATTAACATGACTGTTAGTATTCTATGTGGGATTAAAAACGGACTTGCAGCCAGCAAAGTATACAGCATCACACCAAACACACAGAATTTAATTTTTCAAATAAATTAACATACAAACCACTATACATAAAAAAAATTTCTGCTATCTGCTGTACTTATTTTAATTCCCAATTTTATAACAATGTGTGAAAAATGTTACTGTAAATAAAGTTAAACCGTATAATATCTGATCAAAGCATTTAATTTTAAGATCTTACAGAGTTATCATTAGAAATAATGTACAAAACAATTCCAACAGTCAACAACAACAACAACAACAACAACTGTTTAATGGCCTTTGTTCCGGGACTACCCGGGTAGGGCAGTACCAGAAGAAACACTCACTCACTCACCCATCCTGATCATCAGACAGCCTTTAACACCTTTCTCCATTTACAACGATCCATAGCATCCGCTTTGTTCAGTTTACGTGTTTTACAGTCCTCTCAGACAACCTCTCTCCAGGTCCTCTTTGGTCTTCCCTTTGGTCTAGGGCCCTCAACTTCATACTCCATACATTTCTTCACCCAATCATCATCATCTGTTCGCAGAACATGCCCATACCAACACAGCCTGTTTTGCTGCAATACCAATGCTATGGTCATCTATATCTAGTCTCTCCCTCAACTCCTTACTTGGGAGTCTGTCTTTTAGCTTAACGCCACACATCCACCTGACCATTCTCATCTCTGCTCGTTGAAGTGCCACCACATTTTCTTTCCTAACAGGCCAGGTCTCACTTCCATGCAGTACGCTGGAATGCTCACAGCAGTCAATTAAGTACAATTATGATCAGCAACTTCACCTTTAACTCCTCCAAATGGTCCCCAGCAGAAGTTGTAAGCTGTCCGTTGAAGCTTGTGCTCATACAGAGAACGCAGCTGATACTGTGCACCGTGTTCAGTAACACCGGGCATTGCTAAAAGACAACATACACTTCAGGTTCATTTAGTCAGCTCATGGTTCCCTAAGATCTACAGAAATGAATATAAACACAAAAATATCTTTCAGTCAAGATCAGCACATTTGTGTGTTTATTTAAGCACTTATTTATCAGACAGATGTGACTAAAACAGTACCATCCCACTCACACAGACAGTAATGATGTAAAAAATCACTTAGACTACAGCTTAGTGCAAAAATGGCAACATAGCAATTACCTGCAACAGCAAACACTGCCAGCTTTCGTGGTTGTAATACCGCCAGCTTTAGGCTTTCAGATGCCCTAAAATTCAATCACAAGACGTCTAAAAAACTGCATAGAAAATACATGTCAAGTAACTGCAAGACAGCTGAAACTCGTAGTCGATTGCACACCAAATTTGAATTCTCTAGTTTTGGCTGTTTCAAAGATAGCTAGGTCCGTATATTAAAAATTTGGGTGTTGTCCGCCATCTTGAATTCAACCCTAAGTGGGTTTTCACAATTCCGGCTCTTTCACAGAGCCAAGGAGTACCATCTTCTGAAATTTAATGCAATCCATCCACGTGCAGCTGAGTTAAAGCGATGTAACTATTTTTCCAACTGTTGCGCTTAAGGGACCCCAACTGGGCAAAAGTATCTCAGAGTTGGGGGCCCTTGATGCAAGAGGTCTGTGGCATATGAGAGCCCAGACATAGGTTCTGTATGCTATTGTTTTAGGTTTTTTGCTGTTTTTAAATCACAGTACTCAGAAGGCAAGTGGGGTCGAAATTCGGGCCAAATTGCGCATTTTTTGACCCCCTGTAAAAATAGGGGAGGGCTGATGGAGAGGTCTGTAGGATTTATTTGTGCCACGTCTCAGTTCTAAGTGCCTGTATACTTTTTACCTGGCAGCAATCGGCAACTTCATCACATTAAGGGCGAGTACCTAAAAAAGAAATAAACATTCAGAGGCAAAACATAGAGCCTCTGAGTACTTTGTTGCCGGCGGCTAAACAGCACACAGCAGTAGTCAAAAACAACACAGATAAATAACGCCAAGTCCATCATGTTACTATAAGAAATGTCTGCCTCTCACACGCATAAGTGGTAAAACTTACGATGCAAATCGGCCAGTGCCAATCTGAAGAATTGGAGATGACAAACTAAGCTCACAGAGCACATCTTCAGCGGTGAATCCACGTGCTTTCTCATCCATTCTTGTTGGATGTGGTTGATACACGGCCAGTCGGCCATGGTAGCTCCCTACAATGATCTGATCTAGAACAATGCAAAATTCAAGTAAATGGTAAAGTACTCAAAGCAACTAATGACACATATACAGCAAATACTGCAGTCATATATCAAATGAAATCAAATCTTTATTCATCACGTGGACAGAAGTACATGAAAAAGAAAGAACAAACAATCAAACAAATACACGTGCATGCAGAACTACAAAAACTACACTAACACAAACCCAATGACTCTGCATATTTAGAAACAACAGCAAGCTTTATATCTGAGGCCTTAGATGAAACACAATTATTCATAAATTCAAAATGATTAATACTTATATATTATCTATATATTCAAGGAGGACGCTTCGTACTCGATGTAAAAATTGCCACAGATATAAATGATACATATGTACAAAATCAAGCTCTCCACAGAAATAAATCAGCTCTCTGACTGATTCCCAGCGACAAAATCAAAAAATTCTTCTGACAGTATGATTCCAAGCTAAAGATAACTGTTTAACATCTTGCTTAGAAAGATACACTGCGCCTAGGCTGTACAACAGTGAACATTTACTGCGAACCAATTCTAACAACACAAATTTTGACAAGACAGTTACATGCAGAATAGAATTTTCTCTTAACACAGCCTATATCTACTGAAAGCGCACGACTAGTTATAAATGTAATTCCAAGATATTCGAAACGCTAAACACATTCCGGTATGACATTGTCTAACAAGAGGAGGAGCAACCTGAGCATTGTATATCTGATCTACAATAGTGAAAATAGATTTCTTGCTATTCAATTTACAATACTGCGATAAAAAAATGTATTGAGCATAAACATCGAGCATAGCCTGCAGGCCAATAATGGATGGTGATAACAAAATGATGTCATCAGCGTATATAATACACCCAAAGAAAACAATAATACACAAGAGTACAATTGCAACAAAGTACATAATTCAAAACTAAACAAGAGCTCTCAAAGAGTGTGCAAGCTCCCAATAAACAAGAATGGGATGGGGAGGGTAGTGTAAAAGGAGAGGGGGAGGAAAGTGTAAAAGAGGCAACAGAAAAAGGGGGAGTAGAGATCATGACCACATGAGTGCAGTTAAGGCCAAAAAATGCATTAATGCTATGCAAGACCTTTAGGGTTTGTAGATTCAAAAAAAAATTTGGAATTTTTTTAGGTAATTATCATTTTGTCTACTGAAGTGTTTTGCCTCAAAAATGAGATAACATGTGACTAACTGTTGCCACATTGAAATCAAAACAGTCTGTTTAAAATCTCTAACCACAAGCTGGATTAGTCATGCAACAGTCTGCTGACTGTTAGCAGAGTACTAGAGATCAGTGGACTGATAAGGTAAAACACATACCAGAGTGTGTATTTGTAACATCTGCCACACATAAACAACCCACGTCAAATATTTCATTTTCGCCGACTGTTGTATGCCACCATTCTCTCGTTTTGAACAGCGACATTTCTGCAACAATGATACAGCACAATTAATCAATTAATCAATGCTATAAGAAATTACTAAAAGCAACAGTAGAGTATAAATGAACTAAAATAGCTTGTGAATCCACACTTATATTACTATTGTGCCTATTGCACCTCTACAGTCTAGCCAGAAGGCCTGCTATTGGAGTAAAAATTGAGAAGTTTGCCTCCACTAGTCAGAAAATAGCAATATATCCATGTCAAACTTACATCATGCATTCAATTCAACTAAGTGTTTTTTTACCACAGTTATGGCAGTGTACATCAACTATAATACGTGAAAAGCATATTGTGTACTGCATTGCAAGTACAAACCACACAGTAAACATAGTAAAGCATTTAATAACATGCAAGTATCTAGAGTACAGGAACCTGTACCGCAATTGCAGAACATCAATACTGGCAAGCATGGCAGCCATTTTGTAGACATATATTCGTGCTTTATTCTTAATTTATTCATAGAATTTCTGTTATTTGTGACTCAATACAGTCGAATAACGTTAGTAAATAGTGGCAAGTCAGAAAATAGCAACAATAAATGAGAAGTGTTCAATTTTGTCTGAACACAAGGCGGTATTCTATCATCACTATTCATTGTGCTTATTTGTTACTAAGAAGAGGTGCCCTGTGCACATACGCACGTGGCGTAGTGATATCAGACGATTCTATTTAGGGCTAGTTTTAGAGGGTCGGGTTTACTTAATTTTAATATTATGGTTACCATTGGGGTTAGTATTAAGTTATGCATATGGTTATGGGTAGGTTATGGTAAGTTGTAGTATTTATACCGCGGTTAGTACAAATCCATTTTCGGTGAGCGTTAGGTTAATTTATCATCAAATTTTGCATATCGTAATACGGGAGGGGTCTGGGGAGAAGGTTAGCCCCCTCCCCAGATATTTCTTAATTGGTAGTAATGCTGACTAGTGATGTTAAATAGTAACCAGATTTAAATCCGGGAGCTGGTTTGGAAAGTGAGAAACCGGTAATCGAAAAAAATTTTTGTCAATATATTATGCATTTATATATTGACAATATTGATAAATGACTTTTACTGATGCTGATCGCAAAATAAACAATCGCTTGCTTTGTATTAATTCGTTCGGTATAGAGATAAAACACATAAAACATGCCAAACAAAACTATACAAATACGGTGCACCACATTACACTACATTAAGCTAAAAATAGGTAAGCTTAAAACCAACTGCTTACCAAGCATTCTATGCCTAAAACAAATAAAATCTAAATTTCTAAAGGTAGGCCTATGAAACAAATATGAAGCTAAAATCTCTCATGTAGCATGACACTGACACTGATTGTGCTACTGTTTCATAGGCCTACACCCGCTGTCCGAATTGGAGTTGGCTAACAAGCGCTACTTATTTACTGAATTATACAACAGCTGCCATTTGCACAGTATAGAAATTTGGTAGTTTCATGTCAATTAATTACTCTGGCGACATTAGTATTACATCTAATGAAATATGTCTTATATTCTACCATATAGCTGATGAGTTAATTTTGAAAAAATAAGTACTCTAGCTCAGCACTTAAATTACCTCCTTCACATACACCTAAGCCATGGTAATCAGTGCTTAACAACCTTTCGATTACCGGTAAAAAACGGTTTCTGCCAACAGGCTACCGGTTGTGGTAAAAATCCGGTTTTAACATCACTAATGCAGACATGTTTTTATCAGGTAACACTGGTATCGACATCATGCTGCTTTGCCAGTCACACCGGCTTTTGGACCATACCACTTTTCCTGCTAACAACACCTCATTCTACCACCTTTGCAGACTAGTTATGGTGAATAAAAAGGTTGTTATTAATTTTGAGAAATTATGTGAAATTTCAAGTAATGCTGATAGGTCACAAGCTGCATTTTTCAGGCTTTCTGCAGTCGGTGCTGCAACTACTTTGACACGAATGACTACAGTGCCAGTGGTTACTTGGCTTTTTACAAATTTGGTTCATTGAGGTTTGTTTCGTAATTTCATTATTTTGTGCTATTAAAATAACAAAGGAGGTGTCTGGGAAAAGGCTAGCCCTCTCCCTATAAATTTATTAATTAATACTGCAGTCGGTGCTGCAACTACTTTGACACGAATGACTACAGTGCCAGTGGTTACTTGGCTTTTTACAAATTTGGTTCGTTGAGGTTTGTTTCGTAATTTCATTATTTTGTGCTACTGAAATAACAAAGGAGGTGTCCGGGAAAAGGCTAGCCCTTTCCCTATAAATTTATTATTTAATACTACCGTGGAAATGTTTTTGGAGTCAAATTGCAATTACTGTATGAGAAAATCGTCCATACAACCCTCTTCTTAAAGTAACCTCTACGGCACCTCTTAAACCTCAGTTGCCCCGTCCTTCCTGTAACAGAGGGTTAGAAGTTACAGTATGGGTTCCTGAACTCTAGACACAGCACACAGCCTAATAGCATAGGCCAACTGTTTTTTCAAATTTCTGTTCTACGGGAGCCGCTTTAATCTATGCAGCGCTATTCTAAAAGGCCAAATTCATATACACGTAACTGCCACAAACTTTCAAGGTAAAGAAGCTCAGCTCACAGATTTTTTCAGTAATTTTTCAACAGCGGTAACACTCAAAGGCACGTCGTTAAGGAAAAGCTGTATCAGACCCTAGCACGCAAACGTTTAACACCAATTAATAATAAATGACAGCAACGAATGGTAAAATACTAGTAGTAATTTTCCATTACTGTGTTCATTTAATGTGTAATGACACCATATCAAATCCACATATTAACTTGATAATGTACCAAAACCTCCGTTTGTTTTTATTGACAACCAACTGAAATATGTGCGCATGCGCCCGCCACTTCCGATACTTCTGGATCTATCAAGTAAGTAAGCAACCACATACCAGTTACTACTGGCGTGCTCGCATGTAATAGGCCTAATAATAATGCAATAACAATCTCGGTGTCCATCACACTTGCCGCTGCGGAGCGACTGTTGAAGCTCTCGGCCAACACAGCCTGTCTGCAAACAGGCTCTAAGCAGGATAGCCAGACATCAGCACCTGAACGACCTGGTGACCCGTGCCTTGGTATCAGCGGGCGTCTTTGCCACAAAGGAACCAGTCGGCAGTCTTGAAAATCTCGAGATAATTATCTTGATCTCGAGATTCTCGAGATAGGGATTTTCAAAGTCTTGTTCTTGATCTTGTTGCATTCGTTAGAGTCTCTATCTCGATCTCGTGGGTTCACTGTCTTGAAAATTTCAAGATATGAAACAAACAAATTGTTAAGGCTTAATTTCCAATTTACTCCAATAATGGCTGTAATCTGTTGGGCAAAATGCAGTTGATATAGTGCCTCTTTATGGTTCAACTCTATCACAAAAGCGCTCAAATATGGCACGCATTTACAATAAATCACAGTTTTACCTGCCACCGACGTGTTTATCTACGAATGCAATGAATCATACCTGCCTTTGCCTTCCCAGCCGAAGATGTTTCCTTATTTACCACCCCGGCATCTTCATGCGGCCACATCTTGCTCGGTTGAGTGACAGGGTACTCTCTGGCGTGGTGTATGTCAAGTGCAACAGTCACCTCAGTGGACTGTAATGGACTGTAGGCACACTGTGTGACTGTACGTACTGTAGTGCAATGTAACAACGGACAATATCGTTGTGTTGTAGGGCATAGATACTTGTGGGGTGCAAAAAAGAAAGATTTAATACACTCCTGTTTTTTTTCACTCGCATTACATTCCAGATTTCTAGCTCTAAAGTTGGAATCTTGATCTTGATCTTGAGGGCTTACGTACAATCTTGATCTCGATCTTGATCTTGCTGATTTCTTTCTTGTTACAACACTGCCAGTCGGTCTTATACGCGGAGACGGCAAACGCCTGGACGGAATGACTCAGGTCCCATGGCATTCAGGGAAGCTGTTAGTTTATGATGTGACAGTCGTTAGCAGTCTTACGTCGCTGCCGCAGCTCGCCGACTAGGAGAGGTGGCGGAAATGACAGAATTGAAATTTACTGTGCCTATAGACGGCTGGGGCCATAACGAAAACTATGTGAGCTTAACAGTAGGTCATATTCGGGTCCGCGTCTGGGTTACGTCACTTACTTTTAACTTCTGCGATCTCCTACATATCTTAGGAACGGCTATAGTTATAGAGTCCAACGCATGCTGTGTGTGCGGTGCATTCAATGCAGCCTTTGCCAAATTACTTTGCCCTTTTGTTTCAGTCAGTATGGTACTAGGCTCAGTAGGCTGATAAGTAAGAGTGGTAAGTTGTTGCTAAGTATGAGTGCCGTAACTTCACGTAGGAATAAAGAAACACCTGATAATTAATAAGCCATTTCTGGTGTTTAACTGCACTAAAATTAGACAATTTAGCTCATGGTCACAATGTAAGTCTACGAGCCTGTTGATACACTTCATGAGTCATGAGACCGTCACATCTGCTAGGTACTTCGGGGTCTAACAACAAACTTTCTTGGAATACCCATGTTGGCATTACAGCAAAAAAGCCGCGTCTATAGTCACTTAACTTCATAAGAAAAAACTTTTTTCCTGTTATCCAACGACCATCCGTGAAAAATGTTACAAGATTTTAGTGAGAAGACAGCTTGAATATGCTTCATCTGTGTGGGGCAACCCGGTTAAACGCACAGTTGAAACTGTTTGGCCATACGCAGCGCTGTTCACCTGTAGTGACATCAAAATGTAGGCCTACATCAAGTGTCACAGCCATGCTACAGAAACTCCAGTGGGATTCGATCGCTTCAACAGTGTCGAGCTCGTAGCAGAGTCCTTATGCTCTATCGCATCCACAATGGTCTTGTGGCTATCTCTGCTTCAACTTACCAGATAGGCCTACAGCCCACATCAGAGGGTCCGAAACCAGATACAAACAGATCCAGTGCAGCACAAACGCATAAGCTTACAGCCATTCTTTCCTATACTGCAATCTGCCTGTGATCTGTGGAACACTCTGCCGGTTGACGTCTGCCATGCTGCCACCAGAGTGAGCCGATACTGGGTAGTGAAACATTGCCATAAACGGTAAAACCGTAAAATTCGTAAGGCCCAGTATTCAGCCCAAGGCCTATAAAGAGCTAGGCCTATACCGCAAGCTTGTTCATCTTTCTTGCGCATTCAGGCTTACGAGCAGTAAATGCGATTCTTAATGTAATAACGGTAGCAGACAAGTGAGACTGCTGCTGCCAGTTTGCAAATCCCTAAGAAACCCCACCCTGCCCCAGAAACGCCACTGCTCCGCTAACGTGCAAATATGGCAAAATTGCACTCCGTCCATCAGTACGCCGGCGGCCCGCTATCGCGCGCTGCACTGCCGAGTGACTACTATGCTTGTAGAGATGCACGCCGTGCCGCCACCTAGTGAATGCAGTTATAAACGTACTACCAGCCTATGCAGCGGCCGCGATCCTTACTATCGGGTGCCAAATAAACAACGATATATCCCGCTCATTCGGTCCGAGTTATGTGGTTTGGTTGATAAAATAAGCAGACTGGAAGTCTAATGTCAAAAATAAATAAAAATACAATTGGCTTTATTTACAACAAATCTAAATATCACAATACGACGATACACGTGTGTCTGTCCGATGTCCATACAACTATAACAGATGAGGCATTTTCTTTAAAAATATATACTATACATATACATATACATATAAGGTTATATTCTTTCTTATGTATAGATAGATTCATTGTCACACACAACGACGAGAGACGAATTAGCACTCCACAATCACAGTGATAGTCATTCATTGTCATAAATCCGCGTAATTGTGTAACCACAACTACATCTGTTCAAGGAATAGACATAATTTGTTTTTTTTCGGGTAGGCTACAAACATATACAGAGTGGCCCAAAAAGCGAGAACACGTCTCCTTTTTGCTCTAGCTGTGTCAAATCTTAACCGATTTTCCATAGGTCTATATTTCACTGGTGTAAAGAATAAGCAAGTTCCAACAAGAATCACATAATACTAACCGCCGCACCTTAGATATTTTGCTGCACTACCTTGGGAAGTTTTAGAAATCCATTTTGACACTGTGTGCAGAAGATGCTACTTAAAAGCATATCATGTGCGTAAAAAATTAATATTTCATGTCATATCGCTGAATAGATATTGTAGTTGTTCAAAGCGTCTACTATTTGCTGCAGACATGCTTAAAGACACCAGTACACCACTCATCAATTCCACCGCCACTCTGTCAATGATGCGTTAGTCAGAGCCACGCCATACCCGTGACTCGTATTGTGTCGTACTGGTGAAACTGAACAACTGAGACTGTCAATGTGGCCATCCGTGCCCAGACGCAAGCAGCGGCGGGCAGAAACCAGCGCTCTTGACCGTGAAAAAGACGTCTATGTCAGCGAACGTCGGTCGCTGCAGCTCGTCGCCGCTCCAACACAGGCGCATCAGGTCATCTAGCTCTCGCGGACACTCGGCGGTAGCGCCGGCCGGTGATGGCGGGCTGACGCCGGGTAGGTGGTCGGCGTGCCAGTGACGCAGCGCTCTTAGCAGGTGCTCGTCGCTGAGCCAATGGTACGGTCTAGTGGCGGCCGCTGTCACCATCTCCCACAGAGTCACGCCGAATGACCACACGTCGCTCTTCGTTGAAAACCTTCCCTGCGTAGCGAGAAAATACAAACTGAAATTAGTCATCAACATCATAACAATAGCAAACCGCGAGCGCAGAGCTCCGGCAAGGACTGTTGTGTGTAACTGTACTGTGCCGCTCTAAACTGAAAAGTCTACTAGGCATTGAAGTTAAGCTTGTCAATGAAGCCGTCGGCATTGTAGTGTTACCTCCTAGCGAACAAGTAGCCAAAGTAATTAGGCAAATCGAATCTGTGGCACTAATACACTGTTCTTTCGGTCCTCAGAAGTCTCCACTCTAAGCAGAACCTCGATCCGTTCAGCCGTATTTGCACAGCGAAGTCGCGTGAAGCGGCGTGACAGACGCATGGGATCATCGATCGCAATAGTCTGCACATCATGCGTTCGACGCGGCCCAGTAATAACGTGACGCTATCTTATACATACCACAAAATACCCTATCTTGCAACGTTGAAAAATCTTCCAAAAATTCGTAAATGGGGATATGTACGAATTAAAAAATTCAAACGTAATTACTCCCCAGTTTAAGCAAACAGAACTTACGAGGACAACCGACTCCCAGGCCATCCAGCGCAGCGGGAAACTGGGACCTCCGGCATGAAGACGGCAATAGTCTGCGGCGTGAAGCGACCGCGCTGTGCCGAGGTCGGATACTTTGACCGTCAGTCTGTCACCCACCAGGCAGTTGCGTGTCGCCAGGTCTCCGTGCACGAGACCAACGTATTCCATGTGCCTCATCGCTGACGCTATTTGTGCCGCCATGTACAGTACGCAGCCGTAACTGCAATGACATCGGTGCATGCAGAAAATTAGAAAAAGGAACGAACGAACGAACACAAGACGACTGCTGTTTGAGCCAGTAGTACTGTTTAAGTTTTTATCTGCATTCACTAGGCTGTGCCACTCTGCAGCGCGCCGTAGCCAACCTGCTGACGGGCAGACTGGTGGAACGACACACAAATAACACTCTGTATCGCTACTGCGTAATCATCATCACCATCATCATGACATAGTCTGCTAAAGACATCGTCTGCTAAACTTCATATTTTTCACTTGAACCTTAAAAACAATTAAATGCAAAAATCTGAGGATAATTTTTGGAATAATTTACAAAATTATGTTAATATCTACAGAATTTTCACAAAAATTATGTTAGTTAGTAAGGCATACAAACCCAGTCAAACCAGTCATTAGTCACTAAATACAGGTTAATCATTAAATGATCTACGCAGTAAAAAAATTTCAGTACTAATTATCATCATATGCACTACAGAGTGATGATAAGCCCACTCATACGCAGTGGAGGTTACTAACGTGAGATTGGAGTTGGACAAAGTCTGGCATCGACTCATAGTCCCAGTAGCGTCTAGTGCAGCGGTCGTGCTATGTTGACGCAGGTAGTGTTTGAGATCGCCATACGCTGGGTACTCGACGACGATGCCGTACACGCGGTCGTCACCTCCACCACAACGGCAGACGGCGATCAGACGTACAAGATGTGAATGATGCAGACGGCGCAGTCTCGATAACTCGCGACGAAACGACGTCCTACACGTATACACGTACGTATACAGAAGATTCACTGCCTTTGTGCCACGAGTTTGCAGCGATTAACATGGTGAAGAGAATACAAAATGTAGTCTTAAGCACAATCAATGCGTGTCACTCGGTCCCTCAAAACAGGCTTATGCGTAGACAATCCTGTTAGACTGCTGGCAAAATCGTTCACTCGTACATGTTTGGCGCTAATTTCCTTGAAATTCACGTTTCAAAAAGACGAACAAATACTCTGAACTAATCACTGTCATTTCATCTTATATAACACTTAACAGCGGTTTAAAATAATCAGCCTTAAACTGAAATGTGATGGTTGCTTACGCTGTTGATTGACTGGCGTCGACTGACAACGTTATAACGGCAACCATTTGACAACGATCGTATTGCGCCACTGCAGACGTATTCTCGGTCACCGTTTGTTCACGCAATTCACACAACATAACCTACGATTGATACAACATCTCAGACATAATAAGTAAGTAACGATAAGACATAGGCCTAACGTAGGCCTAGCATAAATAACTTAAATAACATAAATAAGTCCTCATTACACTTGCCCCTATAGTTTACACTACTACTATAGTTTACAGTACGTATACCACGTGATTGCGCTGGACTGTTTTGCTGTGCTTTGGTGAACAACTTGTTCAGTCTATACAGAATTTAAAACTGCTGAAAAGCAAAAACCAATCCAAGAAATTTCCCAAATGTCCGCGACGGTTGAGTAAAGGATGTATTATTAGGCTGCATAGGCGTACGCAGGATTTCACAATGGGGGGTTGAACCCCCAAACCCCCCCCCCTCTGCGTACGCCCCTGTTAGGCTGCATCGAATGCATGAGATGCTGACTATTCTTACGGATGTTTGCAGTGTCTGTCTGTCTGTCTGTCACGCGACTTAAATCGACGGCGGCGGGTGCAATGTACGCCGCGTGCCGTGTGTTCGGGGTCATTGGTGCAGTCTTCGCCAAATGCCTTTGGCCTCTTGTTTGTTATTTTATTCGTCTATTCAAAGCTAACATGGACACGGGCATGCACTACATATGTAACTCGCCACTAAACAAAAGTCAAAAGTACAGATAGACGTAAAATAAAAGACCTCGCCGAAATGTCCTGGACCTAGTGACTGTATGCGGTGCAGTCGATCACCGTCCAAGTGTGGCAGAGAAGTCACGTCGTCACCCAGTTCAAGACCGCTGTGTCCGTCAGGAGACTTGGGTGGTGGCGGCAGCGGTCGGCCGGGCCACGGAGCACTGCCGTTTCGGCGCCCCGTCGTGGCAGCCGCTCGTCGCTGTGTCGACGACCATATGTCGGTAGTAGACGTTGACGAAGACGCCGACGACGACGTCGATGCGTTCGGCAGTAGCTGTAGCGACATGGCGTCGCCGACAGCTAACGCCGACCCCGACTGCGTCTCGTAGTGACCGTCATCGGAGTACGGCGGTAGGACGGTGATCGGCGTCCGAGTGACGTCACCGTCGAACGAGTCGTCACCAGTGTGCGACACCGCGACGCCGCAGTAGGCGCCCGGCAGCGACCGACCGTAACCGGGTAGAGACGTCACCTTGACCTGCTCCGACTTGCCACCGCGATCACGACATGCTCGTCGCCAGTCGTCTACGTCGAGTAACACACACCCACACATATATGTTGTACGAATAATATTATAATAATTATAATTATTAGGCCGCATCGAATGCATGAGATGCGGACTTTGCGACCAATGATCCCGAAGCGTGGGCGTTTGAAATTCTGTCCGTCTGTCTGTTTGTCACGCAGGCGACTGTTCTTACTCATTCGCCAGATGGCGCCACTTTGATGCGGCAATTACTACTGCAATTCTTGTTACCATAACGCTCCGAAGTTGTCGGTAAAGTAGAGCAGAAACAAACAAACCGGGACTGCAACCTCAATTGCAAATAGGCTTTATAAATCTGGTGATTGCACATTTTACGTACTGGATCTGGATAACGCGAAATTGAAGGGCGGTGTACTGTAAATGAAATGAAAATCGGTAAAGTGGCGTCAAAGTATATAGAAAGCTAGCAACAACAATTGTCATTTTTTGACGATGACTGACTGTATTGTAATAGAACGAAACACCAGTAGGCTGGTGTATACCTGCAGGCTGCACACATGTTCAGTCAGCTTTTCTTTACAGAGTTTGTGTATTGTTTGTGATGATGCAAAATACTCGCCAATTTTTAGAATCGAACTTTCAAAACGAAACAGCCTAATTGCATGAGAAGAGAATTTTTTCATACGGTAGAGTCTATTATTTGAATACTAATGGGTGGAAGTTGTTTTGTGTTAATGATAATGTTTGTCGGCGAATAATTCAGAACATCTGCTAAACGATTGGGTGTAGCGTAGAGCAGTGCTTACGGAAGACAGAGATGGGCCGACATTTGCGGCGGCGACAGAAGCAGGCGACTGTCAACAGCAGCACAAGCAGCAGGATCGTCGCCGTTAATCCTGTCAGTATAGCGGCCAAGTCATTTCCGGTGATCGTCGTCGCCGGCATGGGTGATGTAGCAACCCCGGCGGACTCGGACTCGGTGCCGCCGCGGCTACGATCTCCCTTGTCACTTCCGACGAGCGACGACTGACTCGGCTCGCAGTCGTCAGGTGGCGCCGCTGTACAGCAAGCAACAGTTTGTATTGATTAGCGTCGACAATTGCATCAGCAAGTCCAACAAAGCACTGGTCACATGTCGTCCTGTCAATTAGAAAACGGTAGTAAAACGGCGGATTGGTCTGACGTCGACGACGACGACAATGACGCCAAGCTATGCATAAACCTTCACCGCGTGTACAATGACGAACGAACTCGATTCGATGGCAAAACATAGGCAAACGATGGACAGGTGCAAATATAGGCATGTATATTGCATAAACGTCTCTTAACGACACTGCCGTGTTGTCTATTCATTGTGCTAACAAATCTATGCAAATAATTTGCATGAATTTATAGGATGTGGCAACAGAATTATAACACGACGAAAAGTTTCGCGAAAATGTCTTAGTATTTCTTTGCAAAGCTTTCACTGGTTATTGCTCACACGATGTTGATGTGTTATACAAAATTTAATAATATTCACCGTTATAGTGACCAACTGAGCCGTGTTGATCGCTCGCTTCTGCTCTTCGTAAGTAATGCCCACTCGAGGTATTTCCATCTTGTAGATAAGCCGGTACTGTGTAATAAACACCAATAGATCGTTTTACTAGTTTTACTCACTCAATAGCTTACATATACCTTCTACTTTTTGAATATGGTGCTGTTCAATTACATGTAAATGGATTACGCTTGCCCTCTAAAATATGTGTATTTTCTTGTCATTATCATGTTGTTTTCGAAAGATTTTTTAAATAAAATAATGTCTTAGAAAGGAAATCGACATCGGGCTCCAAAAATAAAGTTCTGTAGCTGTGATTGGTTGCAGTCAAAATTTGGTCGTTATTGTCAGCCAGCTTTGACGGTGTTTGGTATCAGGAAATTTTACAAACAAAGGAGATGTGATTACGCACCAGAGTCAAACTGGATCTCGCTGACCAAGAGCCAGCGAGCGTCGAACACTAGTCGCACAGTGAGTGTGCTAGCGACGAGGTGGCGTAGCGGCACGGAG
>Ga0126335_1000655_pt1 | contig 17262 bp, 12 predicted proteins | sample OlaspJWI45metaG_FD_108409 | JGI IMG/M metagenome (GOLD analysis project Ga0126335, IMG submission 108409) | Marine gutless worms symbiont microbial communities from Oahu, Hawaii - Olavius sp. 1 OAHU.JWI-45 metaG | ecosystem: Host-associated > Annelida > Digestive system > Unclassified | place... | reverse complement strand
TATTATTATTATTATTACAAGGTCCTGGTTTATTATAAGACAATGTAGCAAGAGAGCTAGGGATGCTCACTGCTCACATCTCAATGGTCGTCCTCATGATCTACCAAATTTATATCAATAAGCCCACGTACGCGGCAACATAACCTAAACGGCCAAGACAGTTAAAGTAATCAACACGGATATCGTGGACTCGTGGTCACGGTGTGTTAAACGGCAAGCACTGAAAGCAACAGCAGTGCAGCCAATTAAACGGTTAAGCAGTGATGACATCAAACGACAAGCCAATGCAGCGGCTGCCAGCACAGCTTGCTGGGTCGGTCGACGACCACACAAGTCGTGTGCCAGCACGCCAGCCAGCAGCCAGTGCGTCAAGTCAGCCGCCGCAGCCGGCACCCACCGGCGGATTGTCCAAATCAATACACGGCGGACTAACAAATAGACGGACCGACGGAGAGACAGACGGACGGTAGGGCGCCACGGGTAATGTATGCCCTCTAGCGGCGACGGCGACGAGTCGAGACCGTGCGGTGTGTGTGCGTGGTGGGGACGATGGCGACCAGGACGACGACCGACCCACATCATCACCGCTCGCCACAGATACACCGACCCCATCAGATCAGCTGGCGCCCTCTACCGTACAGTCATCAGACGCAGAACCGTCAGGTTCACCTCGACCACACAGACAGCTATAGCTGGCCCACCTGTATCACGTATGCCTATTACGGTAACCTAATCACCACGTCGGACCCTAGAGTAATACTGTACGGCAAATACGGTTCATAATAATGGCTTCTTTTTTATGTCACCCGCTAACAGATGACCGTAATACGTGCATTAGTCCGCTACGGACCGCCAGACGCATGCAGATTTCACCCACTGCATCAAAATAGCATAGATCAACGAGTAATACCGGGGTATTACCTTCTTCTGCGCTGAGGTACTCACGGAGCACTATATTAAGAGTCTGCAACTTACTAGCTAAATGACAACTGGAATTCCTTTTCACCAAATCTGAACTTTCTAGCTTATGTTTACGAGTCGTAAGCACCAATATCACACAACCACAGTTAGGCAACAGTGAGATAACCCCATAGCCGTGACCTTTGACCTGAGCACGTTGCACTCTATGAGCTCCAGGGGCATAGGCAAACAATTATTTCTCGGAGGAAAGCTGACGCGTTCGAGCTCCAAGATACCTGATGGAGATAGGGTGTGAAAGTGGACACACCCCCGTGTGCCTCCTTCCGATATTTTTTTACATTTCTGACATCAAAATGGATCATTTTAGTGTCTCTGAGTGCTGAATTTATTTTTTTAAAGAAAAAGTGGTCTGACTTTGACCCACATTTCCTTGTTTGGGGAATGGGAGGGGAGAGAGGGGAGGAGCTTCAACCTCCCACCAGCGCCGTCTACACCCCTAATATCCTCCACACTGTACTCAGCTTTAAGTTCGCAAAGCATTTCAGTACTAGCAATGGCACTTCTGCATTTCATATTATAATCATGAGACTATCACATAATGAACGTTTGCTTCAGTATTTGGCTTAGTAACTAAAAACTGCACAACCACTTATACATGCCACAAACAAGCTTTCTATAAAATCTTAGTGTTCTATGACAATTTGTCCTTGTTTTACTGTGGCATCCCAGAAGGAAGGCAGCATAGCAAACTGCTTCAAAACAATGAGACAGGTTCTTCCCAGTCAATTACTGACACAAAACACGTAAAATAATCTAACGTCCACAACTGAACGTTATGTACAACAGAAATGTGATTTGGACTGTCTGACCACTCGTTGGACACGCCTCAAGATAGTAGATGGTCATTACCAAAATCAGAGCAGGCAGAATTTTTGTTGGAATTGTGTTTTTTTAATTAAAACCAAACCGAACTGCTGTATGCATAACAGTACCAAGCTAATTTTAAAGCTCACACATGAAATGCAGCAACTACTGCAATACTCGTCAAATTATAGACAGGACAATATCCATAGACCAATAGAAGTAGTCAAACTGTGACTTACAATAGGCATTAAAGTTAGTTTTACAGACCATATGACAAGTAAAGTTTAAGCATACTGAAGACTGTTTGAAGATTAGAAGCAATATTCTACCTTTATATATGTACTTTCACATGTACCAGTTATGAAAACTGCAGGTAATAATACTAATCTCAGTGAATCCACTGCTCTCGACAATGATATCTATTCACCGCAGTATTCCAAGCTGATAATAATAAAAATAATATTACCACCGACATCCTCTTAAAATTTGTGGCACATTTTATAGTTAGTAAGTAAGTAAAGGCTTAACAACCCACTCGATGCATTATAGGTCATTTCGGGGGCAATTTTTACAAGTCAGATGACCTAACCAACAGTGTCACAGCACTGAAGGAAGTCAGTTGGTGATTGAGATCAGAACTTCAGTCCCACCAGAACCAATTTACCGTGTTACAATATCAACCAAGGCAAGCACCTCTAAGCTAATCACAGAGTAATAAGGGTATAGTGCGACAAAAACCCAACTGGCACATTTTACAGTCAAACCTATGTAACCTTCTCAAAGACTTCAAGATCAAAATTCAGTAACTTTATTTTTGCATCTGCAAATGTCAGAGAATCACTAGCTAAAAAAATACTGAAAAAGCCAAAATGCAGTCAATTCCTATACATGTTTGGTTCAATGTCAGTCAAAACTGATGATGATGATAAGCTGTGAGCTGTGTGCAGACAAAATGTGATATTTTGCTTTGACATTAATGAATTATGGCTTTTTACTAAGTGCATAATGGTAATACAAAAAGGTGCACATGACAACACACATTATATGCTACATGAACACTTTTTAGAAACTTACCAGACTAGTTTCTAACGTAAAAATGCTGCTGTCCTTTTCTGGTGCAGGAAGATGGCGAGAACCAGTTTGCCTGGAGGATACAGAAGTGACTTCAGGCAAGGTAACACTGAACCTCTGACAGTTTGATGCTGACATTGGCAACGATGAAGGACCAGAGACTGCGATGCTGCTCTTCGCTGCAGTGTCAGCATCTAGTGACGGCTTATACCCTAGAGTTGATGACGGAACATAAGAACCATTAACCAGCTGTGTGGACACTGCTGGTACTACAGGTGCAGGCGAAGAAACAGAAACAGAATTGCGACTACAAACCACTGCACCACTGTTTGTCGTGCTGCCAGCAGGAAACGTTCCAGCGGAAACAAAACTGTTTGGAATGGACATGGCAAGAACAGGCGAAAATGCTCTGCCAGATTCTGACGGCACAACCATACCTGGGAATATGTTTGTTGGCGCAGAACCATGTCCAGGATTGCTACTTGGATTGTATCCCGACATACCAAACTGCCCTTGGCCAGGTGGAAAACCTGTCATTGGCGTGGCACCCGGAGGATATGCACCACCCTGTGGCCTTTGAAACGGAGCACCATTCATCACTGCACTACGCATATCAGGACCATTCATAAAATATGAGGATCCTTGATTAACAAACTGACGGCCGGCACCATCAAATGCCCCACCACCAGCTCTCATAACATCAGCAGGATGGCGAGACGGATACCCAACAACTGGGCCTCTAGGCGAATGCATCAGGGTACCTGGTATTTGCATATACATTGGCATCTGCCCACCAGCTGGCTGTGGCATACCAACTCTCAGACCAGAGTTAGGTCCGAACTGTCTCTGCTGTTGTGCCACGACCTGATGCCGCATGTTCTGATACCGACCGCCAACAGCCGGCAACATTGTAACAGCATTCGGTGGAGCCCGTGGCTGCAGGTTGTCTGACAACAGGTTTGATAAATTGCGGTTCTTGAGAATGGTTTCAGCTGCACGAAGATCACTGCCATTCTGAGACGCTGAAATGGGCGGCTGAGTTAGCGGTGAAGACGACGACGTCATGCTGGCAAGTTCATCTGGAAGTGCTTGGTTGAACTTTGACAGCATCATGCTTAAATCTACAAAACACGTTGCCAATGTTATAATATAAAGCTTAAATTAATCTGCAATGCATTACGTATTACAAATAAAAAATGAAATTTGCAGATGATATGCTTCAGCAAAGCTTCAGTGATTCATGTTATACCGTACTTATTTACGTACAAACACATGGCTTGAGTATCATTACACAATAAGATAAAATTCAATTCTAAAACTGATAAAAGTATGCCAGTTTTGCAGTCTCAAATATTAAGCATGCTTCTTCATCATATGATATCACAATCTAAATTACAAGTTATTATTCCCCTAACAGTTACTAACTGCAGTAATATTAATAATAATAAGACGACGACTTATATCCACTGCTAACACTGGCAAGCTGATGTCAAAGACGTCAAACCATTGTGACTATATGTACATCAAATATCCTAATGCAGTTGCTCAAATTACCAACACATACAAAGCAAGTTCAAGCAAGTAAGTCCAAACACAGAGTACCTTACCTGAACTATCAGTGGCTGGAGAAGCCGTCTTAGCCTTCTTGGTCGGTGGTCCGTCCGACATGGTAAGGCGACTATCAGCCACGGCAACGATGGACACACAGGCGGACAGTTTGATGCCAGTTAGAAGGCAGCCTAGCCACCAGTAAAGGACGTGACAAGAAAACACAATAACCGTATTATCATCATGGAGTGCAGACTGTCAGATCTACTGGGTGCCGAATTTCCAACAGTCTTTATAGTTCACTAATACAATAGCAGTACTAAGCAGTCCAGTGTACGGCACATCACTGGCATATATTGCGACAGCAGCATTCTGCAAATACAAAACAGTGTGACAAAATTAGTGCATGAAACTAATTCACAACTCAAACCACATAATGACTAGAGTAAGTCTTCTAAAACAGCCAACAAAAATAAGGTTAACTGCCACCTGAAGCCAACCAATGCATGTGTTTTACTTAACGGGTATGCAGTTAAGTTTCCAGACTGCATCGAATGCATAAGATACAGCCTACTGTGACTGCCTGTTCGGCAAGTGTTCACCAGATGGCACCACAATGCAGCCATTACTGCGTTACTGTAACCACTTGCTTTTCTCCCAAAATTCTGGGTTTCTTAAAGGCAGGATAATGGATATGGGTCTATTCTCAAAATTCTGGTGCCAACAAGTATTTCTGTTTCTCCTACTTCCATTATCGTACTTAACATTCTGCGCCAGCAATGTTGTCACTTGTAGAAATAATTGTTCTGTTTACAGACTGCAGTGTAGCAGGTGCCATAATTGGATGTGCACTGCGTAGGTCCCTGAAGTCGAGACTACGTATGAAAAATAGCAAAAGTGCTGGAGGATTTCAACTGACATTGTGCTAGAACATTTTTACTCATGTACTAGTTTAGTGCAGTCAACTGTGAGAAACGACTTTCCAACAGCTGGCGAGACTGCTGAAAACCAGTGCGAACAGTTTGTAATTTGTTAATAAACTGTAAACTCAAAGCTGGTTGGACTTGTGCTCAAAATTTTTGTAGTGCACAATGCAAATTACAGGGTATTATAGCAGGGTGGCAGTGGTAAAATACAAGTAAATACTGCAACAGGTATAAAAAAAACAATAATGCCCTAATAACAATTAGTTAAAACAACACTTGCCAGTGCAGCATCTTATATTGGCTGTGGCTGGTTTACAGTCAGTAGTGAGATTTGCTTTAAGGCTAGTACTGTAATCAGTTTTATTTTAGGGTTAATGGTATGCTAATGTGCTTCGTAGAGATTAGGGTTAGACTGTACATGCTGGATACAGACAATGCAATGTTGTCAGACAGGAAATGCGAAAAATGTTCAATTCCAGTCCATACAATTGCAGTGTATCAGTCTATTGCAGAAGAATGTCATTTAAGTGGTGAAATTTCGATGCGGACATGTGGATGTTCTAATCAAGTGCATAATCTTCATATATGGCATCTATAGCAGTTAATGCACTGGACTAGATAAATGAAGTTAATCAACGTGTTGGGTCCAGTTAGTACTACATAGATGGGCGACTGTCTTCAGGTGGGTAAACCATCTAGGTACAGCCAACTAGGTCGACTCAGCCTTCAATGCCTCTGGGGTCAGTAGTGAGGACCAACTTTGGCTAGGAAAGAAATAGCAGGTATGGTTCATTCCATCTATGGATAAATGTGTGCACGTGATATACAGCCAACAGTACGAGATCCCTTGATAACGAGTGCAATACCTACATGTTACTGTGATGAAATTCATTAAAAGGTGCTATGATGGCTGACTAAAACTGGTTTTTACAGTTCTGGCCGAAACTGAAACCAGACACAAAACTCAGTCACCAGCTATGGCCAGAACAAAGACTGAAACCGAAACTGCGGTCTACAGTGATGCTAAATGGCAACCGAAAAACCGGTAACCATTTATAGAAGCTGGAGCTGGTTTGGAAAACGAGCAATTGGTTGTCGAAAACTTTTGACTATAATATGCATTGTTATTGATGACTTTGTTAAACAAGTTTGGCAGATGTTGGAATAGTGGAATGTAATTGTAAAAAACCATAATGACGATGGCCATTACGAGGTAAAGTAAGCACATGATGTAACGTAAGTAAGTAATCTTTATTGTATTGCATCATCTACCCAATTCAAGGCATTGAGTTCGAGTTTTCATCATCAAGTTTGTAAAGAACTTCTAAATCTAAGTTCTTGCCCTGTCCTATTGTAGGTTGAAGCCCACATAAGCACGCCAGTTTAGAAGCACTGAAGGCAGCTATTAAATGCAGAATGTACACTGCATCACTGCTTGCATTTTATGATTTTATCTGTATATTTGTGTATTGACTATTGACAATACTATTGTCTTTACTTCTATTAGAGTGTTGATAAAGAAGACATTCTCTGCTTGTCTGCGTTCGTTTTAATCTCATACTGAACTGATACACAAGGGAAAAATGACTATAAAGATAACCTTAAACACGCTCAGTGCCCTATGAATGATGAATTTTGTTACTTATTTACTGAAAAGCAACGTAGGCAATCGAAAACCAGTTGTTCGTTTACCTCTCATTTTTACTCAACATTAGTAGTTTTATGGCGTTCAACAATTATTATTATCTCTTAAAACACGTTTTAGTCTAGACTATAGGTCTGTTAGTTCAAAGACATGAAAAAGTGACAAATGTAGTTTGGCACTCAAATACCTACAAACCAAAACTTTGCTTAGGCCTGTGCCAAGCTACTAATAGTACCTTTGGTAATAATAACATTTTGATAACCGGTAAAAAACGGTTATGACAAAACAGCGGTCGGTTGTGAAGCACATCCGGTTTTAACATCACTAGTGGTCATCACCGTAAGCCTTAAGAAAGATTTGACTACACACAGCATTCAACAAGAATACAGGCAAACTGTTGTATACTTTAATACATCTACATTTATGACTTCACTGTGACAGAAGACAGACACGCCTCTCTGGTCTCTTTCCGAGAGTGGTAGGAGGGCTGGAAGATAAAATGCAAACTAGAAAATGCAACAATTAAGATGTTAGGCCGACAGCTTGGGGCGCCCAAAACATCTGCCATCCTAAATTGCAGTACGTACTTTTGTACTGTTTATTTGAACTCTGTGGCTTTAGCCATTTGAGAAATATGCACAGGTCTGTTAATTTAAATGTAGGTCACCTAAACTGGGTCATGTCTCCTTTACCTAGTTTTTGCATGCTCTCGAAAGTACTCCTTGTCTTTGACGTCGCACACACCAAATTTGAAATCTCTAGGTTTAGCCGTTCCAAAGATATTGGGATTCATATATTAAAAATTTGAGCATAGACCACCATCTTGGATTCGACCCTAGGTCACATTAAGTGCAGCTAACTAAAAAAGAACGAAGAATCATGGGTAAAATATATAGCCTCTGGTAACTTTGTTGCCGGTGGCACATGATGCAGTGCTTCCTCGAAACCAAAATCACGCCGAAACTGAGTTTTCCGCCAGTTTCGGCACTGATGCCAAAATTTGGTCGACCTCTAAGGTGCGATATCAAGTGCACATTTACCTTTACTTTACCATGTTTGAAATATCTGCACATCTGTAAATCTGCACAGTGCACACCCACATTTTAGTTGGGCTGGACATTAGTTTTCTGTTCTGTGTGGATATAACTGGCCACAGTACTAACATCATGGCACTTTGATCATTAAAGGTAAATCATTGTCTTTCAGTAAGTCTGTGCAGTTGCTTGAAACTCTCTTTAAGCTCCACTTCGGTCAAGGCAAGTTTTTCATGTATGTCATGTTGCCCATTTGTCATATTTTTTGCCTTATTGTGCACAAAAGTGTGGACTTTGCTATCGACATTCCATTCCGCGATTACTACGGTAACTACTGTCTTTATGTTTTCCTCAGCCATATAGATATTTCAAGGAGGAAGGAAACTGCTGGCCATGTGAAATGACTGTAGTTATAAGCCGTAACGTATATGGCCGGCCGTTTCACTGCTTCATAATTTTTCCTATTCGTACGGTTGGGTCTAGTTTGGGCCATTTTGGTATCTACTGTCATTTTTATCAGAGGTTACTCCAGCATGCTCAGCCATAGACCAGTGATTTAATGCTTGGTTCACACCACCTGCATTTACGCGGGTGGTGTAAACCGATCATAAGTTCCAAGCAATAATACCGGGCGCAGCCCGGTTAGGCCGCAGGCCTACGGCGTAGTCCATAGTAAAATCACCTGTGTGCGCGTATTGAGTTGGCCGTTGCCGGTGCTTACTAGTCTGTACTTTTTGACTGTCACGAAATCTTGTCACACGGTCACGAAATCGTCACACAAAATTTCCAATGAAATGTGACGAAAGTCTAGTTTTCATTGTCGCGGAAGTATTAAGTAATCAGTTTAAAGCGATAAAGAAAATATTCTTGAGTCTAACAGGTGTTTTCCGTAAACATTAAAATAATGGTAAAAAATACTTTATTGAGGTGTTTTAGATAGATAAATAACAAATAAGCTGTAACATGTGCCTAAAGATTAAATCTGTGCTCACATTTTAATAAAAATGCTGCAGGTACATAATATATTACTAAAGATGTGTAACTTATCTAACAGTCTACAAACAGCCAACATAATATTTAAAAACATTTCGCTGTCGCCATGTGGCGACTGTCGATAAACGTTTCGTCACATTACAACGCATTCGAATGTACGAGTCACTTCAACCTTATCGTAGAAAAAAACACAAATCAACATATAGAAGCAACGAGAAACAAGACGCCAAAGTAATTTAGAGATAGCCGCATCGAATACGAGCTGCAATTAGGCGCTTCTAATGAGCTTCGTTCACCGGCCGCTGCGCCCCGAGTTTAGGTTTCCTAATGGGTTATATTATACAAATTTGATGTAAAGAACTAATTCCAATAATCACACAAACAGTAAAAACAAACAAAACAACAACAAGCCAAGTTTTGATACTAGGTAGGCAAAGATGTTTGTTTAGCATTGTCCCCGTGTCACGGCTGTCTCATTCAAAATTTCGTTGAAATACAACTCAACTACAGACCGGGAATTCAGCGCTCTAGTGAGAACAGAAAACGCGGAACAGCCTCACAAAAAGTGTTAAGTACGGCTTCTGTGTACTTGGCCTATCAGTGGCACCGTGTGGGCCGCAGGTAGTAGAAAACAAGCAATGGCAGAGTTCAGCAGCAATCAACTTACGATCAATGGAGCTTAATCGGACACCGATCGGTCGATCACTTCGGCCCGATCGCCGTCTACGTCAACCGAAATGATTTCGTACCTCAAACGAGTCAATAACTCGCCGATCCAGGACCGACAACCCTACCACCACGGTCCGAACACACTTTTGTCAACATATTACTTTACAAAACGCACTATTCACAGACAAAATGGCGACACGTTAACGACTGTTCCGATGATTGCCGAAATTCACCGGACAACTCCGGAAATAAATTATTCGTAATCAGGCGTCACGTGACGCTGGTCGGGCACGGAGATTGGCTGGCGGGCCCATGTCGCCTACACGGCACTCGTGCGTAGACTATGTGCCGGTAGTGCCCGAACCGACCCCAGTCCGGCCGCAACACAACGGGCTCGCAGGAATTGTGCGTCGGCAGGCCGGAGAGGATGCGGCTGAGTATGGGGCCGCTGTCCGTTAGCTATCGGTTCGTGTGGCGGGCGGCCGAACGCTGCTGATGTCGGCGGGCGGCGGCCAGCAGGCAGCAGATCGTCTCGTCGCTCTTTTGACACGGCACAGCCGTGAGCGGCAGCATGTCGAGCGGAGGGACGGAGGTACGGATGGGTCGGTAGCTGGCTGCTGCTGACTGCTGCCTGTTGTATGTTGAGACGGCACTGCACCGTCCGCGTGCACACGCGCGGCGGCGCTCACATCGCACCGTACTGCACCGCCGGAGTGTTATATACACTTGTATTTCGGTGCGTAATCACGGCTTGTATACTCGGTGCTGTGGCACAATGCTGCGGGCAGCCTGGTGCACGTACGCGATGGATCGTGGATGTTTAAATCGTCATAATAAAACGTCCGTTAGTTTCCCATCATATGCCGTTCACAGAGACGCCAAGAAATCCGATGCACATCGGCATATTAAGTCACATATGTGTATGATGATAACAGAAGGGTGTCGAACTGAACGGCTTCACGTACACTGTTGCACTCGACCATCATCATCATCATCATCATCATCGTTATCATTATCGTCATGATTGTGTCATGATCTTCGTCATGACCATCCAACAAATTTACTGAGTGATGTCACAAGTCACGTTCAACGAGGGCAGGCATGCACACTAATGACACTGATAGATTCGCTGTATACGTGTGCTATATTGCACTTTATTGGCTGATCATTTAAAGTTGCGTTCTGACAACTTTTTTACAATTAAACGAATATGAATTATTCGAAAAATATGAAAAATTTGCAACGTGCAAGCGATCGTACAACCCGCGGAATGAACAGAGTGCCAACTTGAACCGCCAGTAGGCCTACGCCATTAATAATGGCATTGGCATGATATAAGGCCATATTGTTTCAAAAAACGCTTTTGAAATGCAAATGTAATATATCATCATATTGCAGCTTCGTTACCGACTTTCCAAACGCGCATAGCGGTCTAAGCGCAGCTGGAGGGACTGTACGTAGGCTAATACTTTAGGTCGCATCTGTCTTTCTGGTCAGTCTGTCTGTCAAAACTGCCATGGTGTCTGAGTCGTGACTCGCGACCCAAAAGATCACGAGTTCGACGCTTGGTCCCAGCGCTCCAGTTGCCCAGTGAAGAGTGACGGTTTGAACAGCTAACAATTAACACCTGTGACATCCTGCACGTAAGTAAGTGAATAAGAGACCAAAGTAGTTTGGCAAAAGCTGCATCGAATGCACCGCACACATTGCACGCGCAGGACTCTGATGGCTGTAGCCGTTACTGAGGTAGGCCTATATAGGCGGTCGCAGAAGTTCACGTGACTCCACCTCCGACCCCCTATGACCTAACTTTGCGTTTTTTCTTTAGGGCCCCCAGCCCTCTGTGTGCACACAAAATTTCAAGTCTCTATAGCTTCAGCCGTTCCGGAGATATACAGTGGGTCCAAATGGCAAAATTTTCCCCAACTCCCCCGCCTCCTCTCTGTGGGGGAGGGGATTTAGGAAATGTTCCATGGGCCCCAAGAGTGTTCACCCCAAAGCCAAACAGCACTTTTGCACAGTGAAGCCCAGTTGAGCCGCGTGACGGACAGACTGACGGAGAGACACAACTCACATCGGTAACAATTGTCTGCATTTAATGCACCCGATGCAGCCTAAAAGGCAGTAAGTAAGTGATGGGACTTTTAAAGCGCTAAGATATCGAATCGAAATGGCAATCTATCTAGTGGTCGTATTATAGCATAATTTATGAAGGTAGCGTAAAATATGGCGAGCGATAGCGAGCCTAGAAATTTTTTTGAGGCTCCCCGAGGCCCCCCCAGAAGTCACATTTCGGGAGCAAAAAGCCTGTAATGACTCAGCTGGAGTTGAAGTTGGCAGCGGCAGCTGCAGAACTACATACAGCGCATAAACTCATCGTCTTTTCCGACAGACAGTACACTGCCACAAGTTGTCAATATGCCGGAGTTTTCTACATTGGGTGATGGGTGATTTTAGGGGGACCTTTTACAGGCCCTCTTGTACCCTCTCAAACCAGATGTTACGCGGGGACCACCAGGTCTTTCAGGGGGGCCGGCCCTTTCGCCGCCACCCCCCCCCCTGTAATTCGACCACAGAGTCTTATCGCAGAGCGCCGTCATATCAGTGTCCGAATAAAAATGTCTTCAGCTGTCGTTTAAGCTGTACCTAACTGGATGCACGTCTCAAAAAATGTGACAGAAGTTCCACGGCACGGGCCGGCAGCGACATAATTCCTCTCACCATACAGGCCTAGCTGTTTTGTGTTCGCGGAACCGTGCACATCATGAAATGGGCTCTTAGCTGACCGCAAAGCACGTCGACCAATCTTAGAGATTCAGACGCGAGCCTGCAATCGTCAGCCAGGTAGCCAGGTGCTTGTCTGGACAACAACGGGAGTCTGGTGGTCTATGCACATTGCACGCAGTCCGTCCGTCCGTCACACTAGTGATCCAGGCCAAAACGGTTCAAAATTACCGAAATGCGGTTTGCAGCGTACGCTGCCACAATGTCTGAGGATTCTTCATGCAGTTAGTATTATTCACTAATACGTATAGTCGATGTGTATGCTTTATCTGATTGTACCTTAGCGGTCTTTCGCAGACTGTTTATAGGCGCTTACTCACCGTTGTGGTGCATAGGCCAATTCAGCCTTCCGTCCCTCCATGGTCGGCAAATAAGGACCAGCTTCGGCTGGGAAGGCAAAGACAGGTATGGTTCATTCCATTTCTGGATAAACACGTGGGTGTGCATGTAAGACTGTGAAATCCCTCGACAACGCGTATCATATACCTGAGCGCTGGTGCAGTGAGTTTTTTCACTATATAAAAGGCCCAGGCGCTACATCAAGTGTAAGCCATATGGCTTTGCTATGCAGAAGTGCAGATCGATACACAGGCGTATTCTCTTTTGTAACGAGAAACAGTACCGTTTGACAAAGGTTCGACATGCCATAGAGACGAATTAGAGGAAAGTTTCTAATGCCGATGTGAATGTGGCATCAAGTAGCCTAACTCGGAGCTTTTGACATCTTGACCTTTGACCTTGAGACATTTTCGTATCTTTTCAATCCAAGCTCTAAGTTTTGAATGCTCAAGCTAGTAGCTTCATTGTCAAGTGAGGGTGCATCTTTAAAATATATAGGTCACTTTCAAGTTTCAAGATCATGGGGGTTAATCTCAAGGTCACGATCGCAAAACAGCTGCAGTGTGCAGGTTTGTGCTCCCCTCGGACACGGCTTAACACAATGTTCCATGGGCTCCAGCATCGAATACGGCTCAACTCGGCTTCACTGTGCAAAAACAACTGAACGGCTCATCTTGGGGGCCTTTATTTATTTATTTAAACATCCGCGGCAAAAAGCGGAAGCCACTTACATGCCGCGGTACAACGACATACATGCATACAATATAAAACAATACAATCAAAGAATAAAATGAGGTTTATACATTCGGAGAACAGGTATGCTAAAAGCACTAGTAGGCTATTTGGTATATATTCTAAGGTTTATTTTATTTATGGAATTTCTAAATCTTGCGAGAGAACCAAAATTAACAATACTCGGGAGCAAACTATTCCAAACTTTTACAACTCGCTCACTAAAAAAGTTTTCCCGCTTGTTTGTGCGGCAGTAATTAGCAGATAACTATGAAGGGGTTACTTTGTTACCTAAAGAACATTGTGTTAGACGGGCTGACGGGGGTCCTGATCCCCCACAGCGAGGGGAAGTGTAGTTGGAGAAATTTTTGCCCATTGTGTAACCACTACATATCTCAAGAGTCAAGATTGGCTGAAGCTAGAGACTTGACATTTTGTACACACAAGCAAGGTGACTATTGTCACATGGTCCTCAATGCTCCACGCTATCTGAGGTAGCGTGCGGAGAATCTACTCGCATGGCGGCGCTATCTCTGCGTATAAGCTTACATGGCCCCGCCGTGCGAGTGTTTTTTGGAAATTTGTCTGGTTAATAGCCTATTTTGGCGTTTTCATTGCAAAGTTTACCACAATTAAAAAACTTTTTCCAAAAATCTAAGTGCGCGTCATCTTCATACTAGACGCCATCTTTTGTACCAAATTTGACGTGTTTAGGCCTTCTCAGTCCTGAGATATCGTTTGGACAAAATGCAGTCGCCCATCCATGCAGACACCCAGCTTATTTCGCCATCTGTGAACCTCAGTACTCCGCACTGAGAAATATCGATTATCGATGGCTGAGGCCCTAACAAAACTATGCAAAAGTAGGTCACGGGGATAGGGGAGCGGGGTCGCATGACCTACTTTTACATTTTGGGACCCCCTAGGCCTACATATCTCACGAACGGTTGAAGATAAAAACTCGAAATTATGTGTGCGTGCTGATGACTGGGGCCATGACCAAAGTTATGCAAAAGCAGGTCATAGTGTCGGGATCAGGGTCACGTGACCTACTTTTGATTATTTTGGACCCCATCGTATCTCTTGAATGGCTGAAACGGGACATTCGGGAGTGTACAGTGTGTGTAGTGCATTCGATACAGCCTTTGCCATTTTACTTTGGTCTCTTGTTACTTGTGCGCCAGCTATGCTCTGAGCAGGTATTGTTTTTGGCGGCATCTGTCTGTGCGTCTGTCCGCAGAAAATCGCGAAAACTACTGGTCGGAAATTGATGTAACTTGCTAGGAATATGTAACATGGTGAACGCTAGATGTGGTTGAAAGTTGGTGACATTTGGCCTTGACCCTGAGTGCTATTTTCATATTTTTATGCTGCATCGAACGCATGCACTGCATAAGATGCAGCCTACTGTTACTGATGTGCGCGGTGTCTGTCCGTCAGTCTGTAACGCGGCTCAACTCGGATTCACTGTGCAAAAACGGCTGAACAGATCAAGACGCTGTTTGGGGCGAACACTCCTGGGAGCCCATAGAACGTTGTCTTATACGGGGGTGCTGATCTCCCACAAAGGGGAGGGGAAAAGCGGCCCCAAAAAGGGGCCTTAAAGGGTAAAATAGTAAAATCGACATAACTCTGCAACCGATCGACGGATTTGGCTGCAATTTTGCGTGATGGTCATCACGTACGAAGATAACCGCAGGATTGAGGGCGTCAAAGTTGGAACCGGAAGTAGAATTCCGCCGCCATGGGGCATTTTTAAAAATTCCGTTTTGGTGGCATATCGTCGACGCCGATCAAGATATTTTCACCAAGGTTGGTGTGTGCGAAGACAGTGGGGTCCCGCAACGTGTGGAGTGGTCCAAATATGCATAACTCGAAAATCAAAGATGGCGGACGGCGGCCAAGTCCACTAAGTTAAATCGGTATAACTCGGCTGTGGATTGTCCAATTTAGTTCACATTTTGCACGATGACAGATAAGAGGGTGCCCCGGAAAACACTCATCTAAGGTAAACACTCGGGACAAAAGCCCCCCTCCCGGGGACAAAAGCCCCCCCTCGCCGCAAAAAAACCCAGCCATCATTCTCACCCCGCATAATAGTCCCCTTCATTCACAAACGCCCTTCACCTCAGCGCATATGCCCCCTTTTGCCATAACATTCCGCTTCCCCCGCGGAACCCCCCTTGCCGGACAGCCGCTCGCTTTGCCATTTTAATTTCATTGCCACAGTTCTAGTTTAATTTTAGGACACTCTCGTCTCTATGGAACGTCTAAAGGTAGACGCACTGTATGTACGGTCGACGATAAGTTACACTATTTCGTTGGATATTCCAGCGCGCGCAACGTGTGCGCTACATTCGATGCAGCCTTTGCCAAATTACTCTGACCTCTTGTTTTCGTTTGCCATGCACATCTCATCCACCGTTAGAAGTTTCGAATGCTTTAACCTAGCAACCTCATTTTCAGTGTGAAGGTACATTTTCAGAACATCTAGGTCACCTTCGAGTTTCAAGGTTATGGGGTTAATATCAAGATCACAACAGCGAAAAAGCGGCCGCGCGTAGGTATGTGCTCCGGCTGCTGCCCTTGGACACAGTTTAATTCGCATTACTGTTAACGGTGTCAGATCAAGGATTCGTTTCCAACTACACCAAAGCGCTTGCCATTAATAAAGTAGGGTTCCTGTAAGCAGCTTTGCTTCCATCAAGGTGTAATCGGACAGAATTACTGGTCGGGGGATCAAGATTAGTGATTGCAATTCCGAACCATAATTTCATTTCCGTTATTTGTTTTTATGTAAGACTGGGTATTCTTCAAATAGGTCAGTGCGTTCAACAATCTCCAGTGTCAGATGTGCTTTAAGTAACAGACAACAAAGCAAGTCAGATACTTCAGTCAGAGTTGACTATTCTTTAATGTTGTCAGTGCTAACAATATGAATGCTGTTGCTGTGTAACTGTAACGGACGTATTTCAATACAGACACTGCATGCTATCGTTAGGCCTATTGTCTACACCTGTTTTCGTACCTGCAGCCATCAGGGTTGGCACGTGCTTTTTAAGACGTATAAACAAACTTGCCATTTAGGGTTTTCAATCATTTTAGTTTTAGTTATAAAACATCACTGCTTCATAGTGCTCATTATATAGTCAGGCCTATAGGCCTAACCACAAATAACACCAAAGAAAACTTTTAAAAAATTCAAGCAGTCATGACTTAGTAGTCAAGCCCGACTAGTCTTGTATGAGTGTCCATCTGTGTGCTGGTGAGGTAAACTATCTTGATATGTAACCAGCTACCCAGCTGCCATCCCCTGCAGGTAGGTGAAATGAGCACCAGTGAAAGGTCGAGAGTAAACAGACACACTATGCAATGGACTAGGCCCACTCTGGTTTGGCAGTGTAATCTGGTGTCTGGCTGACGGCTACAGAAACACAGACCAAAGCTGCTCAGTGGGCCCATGTCACTAGTGAGGTGCTCTTCACATGACAATCAACCACAGAAACATTTCTTCAAATAAAAATTCATTTTTAACCCACTAAAATTTACAGCAAGATGTCCATTAATGTACATCGTTAAATCTTGCAAAATATTTCATTATATCATGCACTGAAGTCAAACTTAAAACAGGTCAACTTCATAACATCACCTGTCAATGAAACCTCATCATTATATAATAAATGAAACCCCCTGTTTACTGATAATACATGCTATCTAAACGAATAATATATATATA
>Ga0126335_1000654_pt1 | contig 17279 bp, 15 predicted proteins | sample OlaspJWI45metaG_FD_108409 | JGI IMG/M metagenome (GOLD analysis project Ga0126335, IMG submission 108409) | Marine gutless worms symbiont microbial communities from Oahu, Hawaii - Olavius sp. 1 OAHU.JWI-45 metaG | ecosystem: Host-associated > Annelida > Digestive system > Unclassified | place... | reverse complement strand
TGCCTTCGCAAACATGGTTGGTCACTAGCACCCGTCGCTGTTCGTGCTGATCGGCGCCCTGCAGCGTGACCAAGCTCTGACTGCCACAGCACTGTTGCAGGATGCCCGTGGCCAGCCTCCCGCTAAGCACACTAAGAAGAGTGTACATCATCTGCAGCAGCACCTGTATAAACTGTGTAGTGACTGTCGCGACGGTGTGAAGACCGTCGAAGCCATGCTTCATGCTTTTGGACATTGCGTTCGACTTCAGTAGACAGAGTTGTATTTTTGTTGAATTAAAAGAAATGTGGACAATTTACAGACATCAGGCCTATATAACAATTATAGACATCAGGTTGGGGGGGGGTTCTGACCTAGGGGGTGGAATTTTGTACTACCCCATCCATGATAGGGGGTTATGACCTACGGTAGTCTGTGGCCGGGGGAGGTTCGGTCCGGACACCGGTCAATATAGCCCTCGCTTTAAATAATAGTAAAATTTTGAACATTTCACCTCTTATGGGAAATCAGGCATGTAGAACACAAATCTGATCAAATCTAAATCACAAGTAGTAATGCTGCCGTTACTGCACATGCGCAGTAAAAAATCAACCAAAAATGACTGTAAACAGCATCCAGTTTTATAATTTTTGCACCGTATTATACTCGTTAATCAATCCGTCATGCAGAAAGTAAGTTGAATCCCGCGGGCTATCGCCCCCAAACATTCCCGTTTACGATAAACGCCCCCTCTCTCGGATATTCGCCTCATCTGTTGTTGCATCTCACTCCCACTTCTAAACAGGCCACGATCACCACACAAACCAGCAGTAAGTAACAGTCCGCCAAATTCGGGTTTAGGGTCAGTTATCGTCTCTACGACAGAAGGCCTATGGCTATTCCATTAAGTTGTTGATTTGAATTATGGCCCGGTAACGATGATTTTGACTTACACATCTAGATACCCTGGATAATTCGAAGATTGCTATGGATCTTTTTTATTATGAAAACGTCTAGTTAGAAGTGAATTGTTGCCAATAGGCCTGTTTAAAGCAATAGGCTCTGAAACTCTGCCTCAAACTTAATAGGCTAGATCATTAGGGCCTACCAGTGAACTTTAGACCAGATATTACATATTAAGAAGATATTAGCAAATACCAAATACCCACTAGTCCTTGGGTCTTTGGTCCTTGGTTCATCCCACTTCCATAGAGACGTATTGAGCTACACGCCGACGCCATTCTGATCTGTCGAGAGCTGCCACCTATGCCTACTCCCAGGTGAGTCCCAGTTTTTTGCTATCCTTCTTGACTATGCCTCTCCAGTTTGTCCTTAGCCGACCCAGTCCCATCTTGAACCACCCAGTGTAGTGCTTGCTGTGGTGATCTATTCGCAGCACACGACCAAGCCAGCGTAGTCTTTCACTGAGAGTGCTTGCAATGCTGTGTTTTTTGGTTCTCGCCCTAACATCCTGATTTGTTAGCTTGGGAGCACTATGGGTACGAAAATCGCACTTCCCGTTGATACTTCCCGTTGACTTGAGGCATTGCCGTTACACTAACGTGCTACACTGTTATGGTCAAATTGTTGTAGTTTCAAGGATATGTTATTTCTAGCGACATTTGAAGTATCAAGTCATTATGGTGGTGATGATGTAGGGTATAAAGCGACGGCTTGTCAAGCAATTACATTATAAGACGTGGCCGGATTTTGGTTGTCCAACTGATGCCAGTGAACTGCTAGACTTTGTTGAATTGGCGCGCGGACACAGGCCCATACTGACTCACTGCAGGTAGACAACTAGAGACGTGGTGGCTTGGAGTCATTGTGACACACTTGGTTACGTGCTTGCTGCATGACGCATGAAGGCATGCTGCTGTAGTGACTCATGTTTGCTTGTCATTCTTGCATCTGCATCAGCTGGCCTCTTTGACATGATATCTGTCTTCGACAGTGCAGAATTATTTTTAAAAAACTATTCATGTCAAGTGCACTTTTGACACTAATTGTGTAACCCACCGAGGCATGTGCTGCTAGACTGAAGGTGTAATTTTGTGTCTGCTGTGATGCCTGTCTGCTACTTGCATGAATTATTATGCCGGCATGAAGTGTGTCATTTGCTGTCAATAGTGCCGGTGTAATTACTGTGCTGTTCAACTGTCTTTGTCTGTAGGAGTAATAGCGGCGGCAGAATTATACCATCCCTAAAATGACTGTCTGTTTGCCCCGCGGAGCCCTCCAGTCCCGTCTCCCAAGGCTATGGGCATTTTGGGAGTAAAATTTTAATTGCAGGTAAGGGCACTCCTGCACGAATGGTCCAGAACAGTTTCCAGCCACACTCTGTAGACAGAGGGTAAAACAGTATCAAAAAATTTCTTGGAGGGGAGCCCCAGGGACGTCCCGCAGCACTCGCCAGTCCTAGCTCTCCTGTTACATATATCCATAGCAGCGGCAATACTTTATGTATGTGAGACACGATATGAAGGGTCACAATTTGTGTGCTTGGTTGAAAGTGGGTGAGGTGGATATCTGTGGTATTGTAAGGTACAACTGGCAAAAATCCACAAAGGTGTGAAAATTCCAGTGCCTTGTAGGTGTTGTGGGAACGGCATCCAGAGTGAGATTGAGTTATGTCGGACATGTTCCGAAATTCCGCCATCTGTTGTCTACCTCTTGTATGAGCTGCGTGCCAATTTAATTCCCATATAGATATTTGCTCTGGTGGGGTGTATACCCGTCCAGCGTCATGCCTACTGTCGCAGAACTACGTCGACGAGTGAAGAGTTACAGGTTGCTGGGCTACTTTACCCTGCGAAAACGGGGCTTGATCGACTTGATCGCTGCCACTCGTGCCCGGGAATTCACTAAACGGTGGCTGCAGGCAAAGTCATAGCGCCGTTACCCAGGCCTAACGCGGGGCGATCTACAAAATTCTCACAAAAGAGCTCAGTGCATATTAGAGATACACCAGCTCGACGACGAAAGGGCGTCGTACACTGACATGGAAGCTCTTCCGAGTTCTCAGTGGCTTACTGTTGATAAATTCATGCAGAAGACCGAGGAGCTGCAAACACGTTCTACCTGAGGTACAGCTTCACTTACTGTTTGAAAAATATCAAAAATGGAAAAGTGATGTGCACCATAAAAATCTAGGATCACCAGTCTGGGAGGTGCGAAAGGGTGGCTACAGAAAAAGGACGAGAGCCATCTGAACATAGACAAAATGGAGCGTCCTAACACAAAATGGAGCTTTGCTTGGTGACTTCAAGTTGAGGTGAAAGCCGTCCTGTCGAAGCGGCCAGTGTTGGGGAATGGAGAGTTGCCCGAGTGGCTGTGGAACATGAAAAGAGAAAAACATGAAGCATTCTTTGGACACGTATGACCATGACTATCAGTTTCTATAACGACCACGCTTTCCTTATAACGGACATAAAGAAGTTGGAGCTAAAGATTGACCGAATTTCTCTTTCAGTTTCAGCGCCGAAAGTATATATTGTAACACTTTCGGCATACTTTCGGTTTCGGCTGAAAGTAGCTATGACACTTCCGGTGAAGTTTCGTTTTCGGCGTCTTCGACGCCGAATTTGGGCGGGCACGGAAAGTAGGTATATCAGATGTTTCACAGTTTTGGATTGTACGAACTATAGGTGCTGCAGTGGATTCAGCTGGAGCAATGGAGCATCGTCTAATTTCTTGTCCACGCTCATGACGACGGCCCAGCTAAGTGGCACTGGCAGCAGCAGCATGAACGGAGTGGTCTCATCTGCATCTCTAACAGCGGCACTGTGTCGCGGGGGGGGGGAGGTCCCGTCCAGTGCATACACGCATTGTCTGGCTTAGTTGGTGTCGTGTGATTGTGTATCGTGTTAACGTTACTCAAGCTGGCGATAGCCGCAGGCGTGGGTATAGTGATAAGTCGCGTCTGTGTGTCTGTGTCTGTGTCTGTGTATATATGTCCCGCCTGTAAAAGAAAAACAGCTTGAGCAATCAACACTAAAGTCGACGGACATATAGTCCATGACAGTCGCTTGGCATGCACTTTCGGCTTTCGGCCGAAAGTCGCTAGTCACTTTCGGTGTAATTTCGGTTTCGGCCAAAACAAATTACCATTGTCAGTCGACCTTTAGTTGGCGCGCCAGTATGCCTGCGCACACTGCAATTAACAGTTCACATGGGCTTGGGAACTGCAGCGACATACAGATCGCTGTACGAAAGGAGAAACTAAGCCTACTGCCCTGGAGAAGTAATCCAGTGGCCAAAGTCAGCCTATGTAAAAGCCTTCTATCCTAAATTGAGTGCAGCTAACGTCTCGATACAGTGATTGGAGTACGATTCAGAAAAATGCTGGCTACACATTCATCATGATCTCTGTAGACATGGGGAGAGCGAGTAATATATCAGATATATTGATAACCATCAACCAGAACAGTATTTCAGTATCACGGGTGCCACTGGCATGGATGTCCTGCCCACTGCAAGCAGATCGATGCTAGAGACAAGAAAACACGCCAACAAGAGCGGAAAGTCAAGAACGCTTAGAGGTAGTCTGGGAATGTAAAGGCCAAGGTTATGAAGTAACCGTTGAGCAGAAAACTGTCGTTTATCCCCACGTCGTTTTCTACAACCTTCAAGGTTTATCTTGATAAGACAAAACACCCGATCTCACGCATGCAAACACCCATGTATCTGCCAGTATCGGTTTCAGTGGGCGTGCCTACACACCTGCATTATGGAGGACCTCAAGAGACGGGCTGACGTATTGAGGGCAGATGTAGAACAACGATTCATGCCTACCGACATTGAGTTGCTGACGATGAAGCAGCAGCAGAAAATCAGGGACTGGTGTGCCCAAGTGCCTGTGCTAGGGTTTAATTCTGGAAAATGCGACTTCAACCCAATACAACGAGTACTTCGTGAGGCAACTGGCAGACACCTGCACAAGGGTATAAAGTTCCTTGATGTTATACTGGGCACAACCCGGGCTGTGCCAGAGGCCCGGCCGGCTGCGGCCATAGTAAACTCGCCTGTGTACGCGCGAGTGCGCGTACTGTGTGACGGGCTGGGTTGCCGTTGACTAGTGGGCAATCTATAAAAGTGACGGAAGTGCGTCACGAAAAAGCGTAACGAAATTACCACAAAAATAGATGTTTCGCGAGTTTGAGAAGGCCTCTGAAGCTGAAATTTGGACACGCGTTCTTCGTCGGTATTTGACGTCTTTTACTGGTCTCCATTTTGAAAATGAGCCAGGATTGACAGAGTTAGATGCTGCCTACTGCCGAAGGTCGGCGAAACAGACGGATGTATCTAAAAGGGGGTTTCCGAAAACGGCGGAAACACTAGCGATGTGATTGATCAAGCTAAAAATAGATTATGCAAAACAGGACAGGATTTAGCCGACAAACGGCCTATGCTCAATTCCATCGCCACGAAGGAATAATGATATTGACTCTCTTCGCTAGCTCTAAATTCGTTACGAATCGCAATCATTTTCAGGTCATTGCCGAGACTGGTCCGACCGGCCAGCTCCACTACGACGGCATGGCAAATGGCGGCCACCTCTTCTGTCCAGAAGACAAAGACGAATTGGACTTTTCGGAACCTGCAATGCTCTTTTATGCCCAGGAGTCAACCACCTGAATGACACGGAATACAACCATAGCCTTCCACCATATTCCAGCACATTGATTCATGTGTCCTGTCATCTCTATACGTCGCTTCGAATGAGCTCCGCTCTCCGGGCGAGCGCTCGGAGTTTAGGTTCCCTAATGGGTTATGAATTATCTGGGCCCAGGCACGTCCTATGACAAGCCTACGGGTGTACGCAGATGAAGTCCTGGTTCCCGTACGAATGGTTTGATAGCGTAGACAAGTTGGCCTATCCAGGCCTGCCACACTACACAGAAAGTGGCGTACCTACTGACATTGCAAGCAGGCGTATAAGAGACAACATTCGCCGACTGGCTGCACTACTACAACAACCTAGATGAAGCCTTGAAGAAAATGAAAGAGTACGGAATAGACATCTGCAAAGACGCAGTCAGCCTGCCAGGCGTGTGGTTGCAGTATCTGTGTCGAGGAACTGACGAAGGGAAGCTGTATGCGCCGGGCAAAGAGGCTTTCGTATCTCGTGGACCCTCAATAGTATTTACGCGCTATCACGAATCGGGGGGTCGCTGGAATCCATTCGCATGGCGTCATGCGGCAGCCAAACCCTGCAAGCGCATATTGGGTTATGACGTTAACCTGCTCTGCCTCAGTACAATACTGAATGACATGTCATGCGGCAAAGAGAAAGTGGCCGACTACGAAAACCCAGTACAGGCCGCCTCAGACTTTTAAAAATTCAAAATTCAATTCTCACACGCAAGTTGTTTGACTTTGTAAAGTGTAAACTGGTCACACCACAAAAGCTGTGGCCGAAGTTTGAGGAGATGCCACTGATCTTTGAAATAGAGAGGTGCCGGAAACAGCCGTTACAGATGAGATGCTGGATTATCTAAGGCGCACAGGGCGGAAACACACGGCCGGAAAGAAGTTGCTGGGCGTCCTTGAGGCCGAGGAAATTCTGCTCTATATACCACTACTACAGTGGTATATACCACTGTAGTAGTGATATATATGCTCTGTATACCACTACTACAGTGGTATATCGAGAGCACGGGCTGGAACTCCAAGCCATCTATTCAACAATAGAATACCAGCCAGAGAAATGTCTGTCCTGGTTCGTCGATCAGGTCACAGAAGCGAGCCGCATGTGTGATGTGGACAGAGAGTAGGCCATATTCGCAGAGGTCTTCAAACTGCTAGGCAACAGCAGTTACGGAAAAATGATTGAAGCTCAGGAAAGGCACATCAATGTCAGCTATAGAAAAGGAGAAAAAACCGGACCGTGACCGGACCTCACCGAAATAGGGGCTGCATATGAGATCACTATACACAGAGCATTTGAGGTCGGCATTTTCGACTCACGACTTCCTCGACCGATTCATCGATCGACAAGACTTTGAACTGATACAGATGGTTACCGACAGTATCAATCATGGCCTTGAGTGCGAATAAGCTAGATGAGGTGGTGGGGCCAGGGGAGTTTGACAACTGCGAAAAAAGACATATGGGACATATGGAGCAATCGGACCCTGGGCCAGTTCAAGCTCGAGTTTGAAGGGCACTGGACCATTGCCATTTGCAGTAAATGTTACTTCATCGAAAGTGACAAGAAAAGTAAACACTCAAGCAAAGGAAATGTCTGCCAGACAACAGTATGACGTGGGACAGGGACAGGTATCGCGAGGTGGCGTGAACAGTAGCTTAAGGTGCTTGCTCTTTGCTAAGTGAGTGCATAGCGACGAGCGAAGGTCATGTGGTTTGATATCGTTTTTGTGCCACGAACGAGTCTCGGTCTTTGCAATAAAAGAGTGCTACCCACTTCGTCTGCTCGCGCAAGTCTTTGCATACGGCATTAAACTTCTGGATAACGACCCATATCGACTACTGCACATGTCGACCACTAAATGCCAACTGCGATAGCATGTCTTTTCTTTTTCGCGAGTGTGTGGGACGCAGCCATGTCGTCAGTGAGATACAGCATCGGTCTGTCAGCGTACAAACTGAGAGGACGCGCAACCAGTCATGGAGACATGGACACAGTCGATAAAGTAGAAGAGAGAGGCGTGCCGGTCTCGCCATAGCCATGTCCAATCAATATATGTTTGTTTTGTTTCCATGTGGGGCACAGGATGAATATAACATCGAATTTACCGCGGTAATAGCTCATCTAGGACTAACTGAGTTTTGCCGCACCTAGTTTGCCCACAGATTTAGGGCGGAATGCGACTCGCGTGGTACGTCAGGCAACGCTTGGCTTGACATCGTGCAGTTGATGTTCATTTATGAGTTGGCCGTCGCCGATGTTCATTTATGCGTCCATCAAAAGGTAGACGTAGTAGAGGGGTCCTGTGCGGTCTTACCTAGCTGGAGCGTCACCCCCCTCCGAGGCGTTTTCCACCCGACGGGCCCGACCCGTGCAATTTCTTGTCGTCGCTGCTCTGGAAATCTCGCCACAAAGCGTATCGATTTTGAAAGTACGTCTTGACAATCTCTCCCAACTGCTGTAACTTGGACCTTTGTAGAACAACCTACCAAAGGCCGGGCCCATAGCGCCAGCCGCGGGGTCCTCAAAGAGCAGTAAGTAGGACGCTTTTGAGCGAATGTGCCGGGGTGTTGAGGTTAATGTTCCAAGTCACGTCACTCTTGTTTAGTCGCCGCGCTCCAGAATCTCTAAACGACGTGTTTACATCTCGGATGAAGTTCCGACATATGGACGTGGCTGCCCAAATCAAAAAATTGGGGTTGATGACGGCGGTCATTGCTGAGCGAGTGAAAAAGACGGGCAACATGTGAGGCGGACCGGCTCAGCGAGAACAATTATATCAACAGATTCGAGCGCTCAAAGCGGAAAATGTACCGAGTGTGCCAAAAAAACTGACCCCTTCTATTCAATTATCATATTTTAACGTTAAGCTAGAAGTAAAATTCAAGATGCATTTAAAAGCTTACATCATTTCTGACAAATTGACGTGACTTTTTAATATATCTTGTGCTCTTAACAAGATTTATGCGACTGGTGTCGTTTAAATGAAAACGACCCAACTCTACAAAAAACAATGGTGTTTTAGCATTACGTTACATCACCGTGATGTTAATTTGGCTCGGTGTTTCGTGGAATATAAGTAGACCGTATTGTGTTGTGATCTTCCGTGAAACTTTCACGGCATCAGTTTTGTCTTTTGGCGTTATTTTCCGTGAAAATTGACTTCAACTTAAAGGTTTTTATTCCTTTTGTCGAGTTTTCTTTTTACCAATTTATTGACAAACATGCTATTATGTCAAAGTAAGGGATGAAGTGCAAAACGTATTTGTAAAGAGTTTTCAGTCAAGAAGTGGGCTGTCAGCTCTGTTTAAGATCAGTGCAAGATGCAGAAGACGAACGCGATTGAACGGAAGACTGTGCAGAACAACCGTAGACTGCCAGATCAGAACAGAATTACAAGAATCTGACTGAGCTTATATGCAGTCAAGAAAGCAACACAGGGTTTAGCAGAAGTCAGAGAAATGATAGACCTGACAGCTATGTCGTTCAGTTCTGGCTGCTGCGAGAAGCTGTCATGAGTACAAACGCGTCATTGCTAATGTATATTCCCGTTGTGTAAAAATGCTTCTAAGGTGCTTCGATTATATTGTAATATTTGTGTGTTGTGTAGAAAGAAATGACGATTGAAATGCTGTATTGTTTGTACGGCTAAACATGTACACGTGGAGAGTAAACAGCGTAATCTGACTAGTCGGTTTTTATGGCCCACTCTTGTGATCCAATTCACCCCAAAACTTCTGTCGGCCAGGTCTGTGGCGCCAACGTCAAGTACACAATGACGCCAGGTGTTTTCGCCGGCGTCATTGTGTACTTGATTGAATGTTGCCATTCACCATATCTAACAGGAGAGAACCGGGCCGGCAGGGCTGTGGGCCGTCCCCGGCGGCTCTCCCCTGTGAGTAATTTTCGATTCATGTTTAACCCTCTCTCTCCGTGGGGCGTAGAGTGGGGCTGTAAGCTGTTTTGGCCTATTCATGCCCTTACCTGCGAGTCCATTCGCCCCCGCCCTTCTGCTGCAGTCAATAGTAAATTTACTCCCAAAATGCCCCGTGGCCTTGGGAGACGGGGCTGGAGGGCTCCGCGGGGCAAACTGACAATTATTTTCGGGAGTGGTATAATTCTGCCGCCGTTATTACAACTTGTGTAATTCTCTTCTTGCATTCATGTGGTTGCTTGAACATTTCTGTGGTTGCGTGCACTGCTTGGTTTGAACTGCATCTACACTACGTTGTACACAGCATGTGAACAGCAGGCCGCCGGCCAAAGAACTGAAAAAATGTAATTTTGTTGAAATTTGTCCTGAAAATGTTCTGGAAGAGAAATTTACTGCTACCATGATTTGGTGAAATAAAGATGTATATATATATGTATATACATCTTTATTTCACCAATTGGAAATTGTGTGGTTGGATATCCAGACACCATGTTGCGTGATATGCATGTGATGTATGGCGTAATGCATGGTATAGTGTAATGCATGGCTGTTGTTGTGCATGCTGCTATGGCAGGAGTCACTGTCGACTGTACGTCAGCTAACTCAGTATCATTTTCTGCAGTGGGCTGATCACTCAGTGCCCAGAAATGTTGACGGTGTATTTGAGCTAGTTAGTGACATGCGTAGTCACATCAAGTCAGCTGACTGTCCCATACTGTGTCACTGCAGGTCAGTTAATTATTAATTATAACTATTTGTCTTCATATTACTGCTGGTCTGTAGCCAAGCTGACCCAGACGTCTCAAGAAACAAACTGTCGCTCGTGATGTGAGGGCTTCTCGGGAACCTTTCCTATTGTAGAGAGCTGTCGTCACCTAGTGAATGTCTGTTGAATGAAATCTGTGCGCCCAGATGGCTGTGGAATAGAACTGCTGCATATTGGATAGTGTAAAAGGCAGCTTAACTAGACGTTAGTTTTGTGAGGTGCTAGAGATATGATGAATAGACCAACGGTTCTTCAGTGAGATGTGTTATCAGCTATGTGTCCGTGTGCAGTGCTGGTGTCGGCCGGACAGGCACGTTTATACTGATCGACAGACTGCTGCAGCACATCCAGCATGAAAGCACCATCGACATATTTGGAGTGATACTTGAGATGAGAGGATATCGCTCAAACATGATACAGACCGAGGTCCGTCTGTCAGTCAGTCAGTTTGTCGGTATTGCTCGGCTATCGGTATTATTTATTACACTGAATTGTCAGATTGTTATTACTCTATTTCGACGATTTTTGGGCAAACGTATATTTCAATAAATTTTTTATCACTTGCGTATTCTTTGTAACTGAGAAGACCGAGTACAGTGTACCAGCTTAATATTTGTTCTGGCTTACTTGTTAGCAGACTAACGGATATGGTGAGCAGTTAACTTTCGTGGTTTCAAGTGAAGACAGTAAAATTAGAAAAAAATATTGTAAGTGGGGTTGGAACTGAGAAGTTTGAATTATTTGCTTAAGCTGAAGTTAATGAGCAGTGTGAGCATGGCAGCTGGAAAACGTGGCAGCTGGAAGAAGACCGCTGATCAAACAATTGATCAGCGGCGAGTTAGGCTGACAGCATACAGTCTACAGGCAGACATTTCGAGCATTTGATGTGTAAAATGTTTTGCTGTTGCACTGTTGGTCCATCGTTTTCAAAATTATGTTTTATTTGAATGTGCATGAGGATAGTGGTGATAATGATGACATTTAAGTTTATGTGATGGTAACTGATGTTCATTATGAGACGTGCATGCATGCAGCGTTTCACAAGGCGTTATACATCGTGTCTTGAAAAAGAGAACATTAGTATTTTGGGCATATCTTCAACAAATCTAGACATTTTGGCACGTGACACCCTGAAGAAACTGTGGAACGAATAGAACAATACTATACCTTGCAAAATGAAACTTTGCTACGATCACAAAGAAAAACAGACACGTGTCAACAACCGAAACAGTCATTGTTAGTAACTGGCAGTTCATCTTGACTGCATAAGGTCATCTCGTCGGCTGCATTAACATTTTCAACAGCCCGCTTGATTCGGTGGACCGGGAAGCATTATGGAAGGCTTTTCAGGCTGAGCATGTGCCGCCATGTGCTGGCGCCCGCCCTGTTCCGCATTGCCATTGATGGGATCATGTCCATATGTGCAGATAAGGCATATGTCACCGTCGGACAGTCCCTGTTCACAGACGTTGGCTATGCAGATGATGCAGTCCTATTTGCTGAGGACGATGCTCAGTGGACGTCCTCCCTTGAATCATTCGATGCAGCTGCAAACACTATGGGCCTCCACACAACCTGGGCAAAAACTAAAATTCAAAATGTTGCCTCCAGACCTTCACCACCTTCCTGTGTCAATAGGTTTACATATCTTGGCAGTCATGTTGACTCATCGGGCTACTGTACACCAGAAATTCTCTGGAGGATCGGGTTAGCCTCGTCCATTATGTCGCCGTTGGATCATGTCTGGAGGCAGAGTCAGCTGAGTACCACTACAAAGTTTCGCATCTACAATTCGTGTACTGTCATCACTGCTATATACTTTTGAAAAATGGACATTGGACACTATTGAAAGTTGATATAGCGAAACTGGAGGCCTTTCATATGACGAACCAAAAGCGAATACTTGGCATCTTCTGGTAACGAACGTAGAAGTCGCCACTCTCTCACAACTGCCGTCCATGAATGAAGCTATAAGTCGGAGGATACACTCTTCTTTGGCTTCGTCAGGCATAGGTCTCAGGCTGCTGCTGCCCACCAAGCCCTCTCAGTCACGTCACGACAAGGCTCAGGACAGTTTGGCACCTGGAGGAGACAACCAGATCGTCCGCGAAAATGCTGGGTGGAGCAGGTCACCACGAGCACAGGGCTCTCTCCTTCTGATGCTTGGAGTGTTGCGAGAGAGAGAGAAAGAGAGAGAACAACCCCCGCATACTGCGGCGATATCCACTGCCATAATTAACCAAATCTGTCATTTTTATGAGCTAAATGACAGTAATCCATTCAGTCCAACAAGAATCAGCAGTTTAATCATTTTTCTCTCGTGAAATCAGAACTGAAAGCTAATCTTCTTCATGATTTCACAATTACGTTGTTGCCAGTTAGTGATGTGTTAGTAGTTTGCAACTTTTTTTGTTCCCTGAATTATCATGATAATTGCTTGCCAAAATTACAAAAATATATCTAGATTTGTTAAAAGTTACACACAAAATACTGATGTTCTCTTTGTCTGGGACACTATGTAGAAGTACCCTTCAAGAGAGATCGACGAGTGTGACGTTTTGTTCCAAATTTCCCCAGGTATATGTAAGCCAAAAATTACTTTGGTACGAAGTTTCGGCACGCTGTTGCAAAAACTAAGGGGTGCAGTTTTATTTTATGACGCATGATAGTTTTGCTGATAGTGATCATGTGTGTTGGATGGTGCAGATGTAGGTAGATGCACTGTGCACATGCATGTATCAAGACTGCCATTGAGAGATGAATGCATCCGCCTGACACATAAGATAAGATAAGATATGCAGAGTTTAGTTTGACTATAAGCCAGCTTTGTCTACCACACGTAATTAAAGTCAACCGTTGAATTATAGGCCAAAATCCGTAAAGTCGTTAGTTTTCATTCTAGAGCAAAAGAGTGATAGGCAATGAAAGTGATGACATAGAAGATGAACTGACATCAGTGAAATGAGAAAGCTGAGTGTCGAGGCTTACGAAAAGAATCAGGAAATTGATTCCAGAGACAGGGTGTTGCATACCAAATAGAATGATTTTGAGAGAACTATGAGTAGGTGCACTAGCAAGGGTGATAACGGACAATGACTGTTTTCCAAAGATGTCGAGGGTTATTAGAAGACAACATTCAATTAGGGTAGTAATTTTTTTAGATGAAAGGATAAGTTTATGGTACTGATTACGAAGTGAATTTTAGGAAGGCCAGGAAAGAGCAGGATGAGTTCATTTAACGAGATTTTTTAGCAGAGAGATCGAAGAGAGTGAAGAGTAGAGGTAAAGGAGGGGCAGGATTTTGAGGAACGTTTGGCGTATTTAGTAATAATGGGGGCACGTTTATCAAGTACAGAAGGGAGTGTGGAGTTGTAACAGTCAAGGAGAGGGCTTAGAGATTTTGGAGGATTAAGGATAATGGGAGAGGAAAGCAAGTCAACGGCGGAAAGAATGGAGGGTTGTTGGGGGCAGAGGTGTGGAGACAACAGGCAGCTTAGTGAAAATGGGGTAATGATCAGAGATAGAGCACAAGGTGGAAAACAAAGATGATGCAAAAGAAGAGCCAAAAGAGATAATCACGAGGTCTAGATTTTGGTTTTTATTGTGCATTGATAATGAAACGTGTTGAATTAAGTCGTGGGATTGTCAGTGTGTGTATAAAAGTCACCAGTAATAATGAATTCGTGTGGAGTAATGACAGCAATAGAAAGACATTGGAATTCGTTAAGAAAGATAGAAAACAGTGTAGTCTCACTGATGGTGATGACATTGTGTCACTGCATGTGTAGGCACAGTACGTCTATGCACATGAGTGTATCAAGGCTGCCATCGAGAGACGAATGCATCTCATTGGCAGACACAATGGACGCATGCATGGTAACATTATATACTCTGCTCAATCTGTGCTCTCTATAGCTGCAGCAAGTTTTGAGTTAATGAAGCTGGCATGTTACGGTGGATGATTGGTGTGGACCACTTTGTTGGCCTAGCCTTGGAGCCGGCTTCAGCGTTGACTGCATCTGTGCTCCCTAGCTAAGGCCACAGTTTCCCATAACGCAACAGAATGAAACAGAGCAGAACCCACAGTATGGAGCACTGCATGACAACAGCCTCTCACGGAACAGTCCCACATTCTGACGGTGGCTGAAGAGTGTAGACTTGTCTTTTCAGACACCACGGCGCCATTGTGGCGTTTCTGGCGCCTCTACAAATGACACGACTTGCTTAAATGACTTTGTACACACTAGGGAGTCAGCAATTGTATGGAGTTTTACAGCCCACTTAACGCACAACAGAGCCGAGACTTTCCAGGCAGGTACTTATAACCAAATTCTGCCAGCAATATAACTAAATTAGTAGGAATTGCAGAACATGTTGCCCCATAAGTGGAATTCGTGACGTCTCGTGAGTCTAAAAGATTTTGGTATGTAATTGAAATTGCAGTTCTGGAGCCCGATTTACAAAAGTTCCTAGGAAAACCTTAGGAGAGACTTGTGCTTATTACAATGTTTAACAACAACTCATTTTTTTCATCACAATGAAAATTCTGTCAGCGCACTCAGCACTATCTGGCAAATGACACTATAGTAACAACCACTTACCACATCACTCAGTGTAAGTGACGGCAATTGACCTCTTCATGTTCATGATGCAGCGTCGCAGCATTGCTGTGCATCGTGGCAAAGCATCACCGTCGTTCCATAGTATGGACAGTGAAGTCATCATTATAAATTACATCTCGATATTCTGTGACTATACTGTCTGCCTTGTACTGGGCATATAGGCAGCTGATGTTGTACTCAATCAATCACAAGACTTGTATAACGGCGCCGTAGTTCATGAGTTGAATTGACGAGTCGGAGGCGCCGGAGGTGAGCCACGCAATCACGGTTAAAGAGATGTGTCTTTAAAATACGTGAGAATTGTTCAGTGGTAGAGGCCATTCTGATTTTCTGGGGAAGCTGCGACGGCGAAAGCACGATCTGATCTGGCTTTACCAGTAGACCAGCACTTGACGATCGCAGCCCAGCAAGCATCTGGTAGAGGTAGGTTGGTTGGTGGTGGAGCAGTGCTTTAACTGTTAATGCAGCAACTTTGTGGGTGATTCTGTGTCTAACCGGAAGCCAATGCAAGTAGCAAAGTAATGGGGCTAATGAACTGCGGAATTGTACAGCACAGACGAACATGGCACAGAGAGTTCTGAACACGTTGCAGCCGCATAATGTTTTTGCCCGTGATGCCGTATAACACTGCATTGCAGTAGTCTAGTCTAGTGGCAACTATTGAGCACACTGTGGTATATGCAATTTCGCTGTCAATCAGATGACGAATGTGATGCAGACTACGGCTGTGTTAGTTACAAAAACTGACAACTTTGGTGACATGGTCATCAAAGGTTAAATACTGATCAACTGTTACACCCTGCACACGGCTAGCGGTTGATATTTTGAATGTGGTGTCCACTATGCTGATGCCGGCTTTACTGACAAATTTAGAACATGTGAGCTGGTTCGGTTTTTGAGGGGTTTGGTAAGAGTCCATTTGAAAGGTGCCATACTGTCACTACCTCGGCACACTCAGCTGTTAAGGTCACTCTCTGAGGTGGGGTTAATGGTTGTGTAAAGCTGAATGGCGTCGGCGTATTGATGGTAGGAGATGCCCAAGGCTGAGATTAATCAATTGACTGTGTAGTAAACAGTGACAGCTGCAGCTGGGGTACTAGTACAGACGCCTGTTGTGCTGTCTGTCTATGGTGGGAGAGTAAAATCCGGCATATGACACATAACTGCTGCAGCCTGACTAGTAGGATTTAAGCCAGTCATAGATTACACCGTATTTGTCAGCTGCTCTCTGCAGCATTCGGTCGTGGTTAGATGTGTCAGCGGCTTCACTGATGTCTAGTGCCAGTCCAGAGTGTACCATAGTTAGGTGACTGACATGTATTATTTGCCAATCGAGTTAGGTTAGTGATAGGACGGTATTTCACTGTTTGATCAAGTTGACGAGTGGTGGGATAGATGTGATCACTCATAAGCGATCGGCTATAGGCTGGGCAATGGTGCAGACTTTGTGTACAAAGAACTGACTAAAACTATCACACATTCACTGACCATTGGTGCTGTCTACAGAAACATACCGATTCTGATCGCTGATGTATATCAGTGCATTTGCGATACACCAGCACTTTCTGGAATCATCAGTCGTCTCTGTGAGTTTTATATGCTTACATCGTGATTCACTGATGAGTTTGTTCGTTGACCTGCAGGCTGAGTGGTATGCGATACGGTCTGCATCTGTTTTTGTTCGATGGTAGCGACGTTCCAGTCTCCGTCAGACACGCCTTGATTCGACTGTCTCTTTGAAGAGCCAGCCAGCTGTTGGTTTTCCATGATGTTTTGTAACCATTTTGAGTGGGACCTGTGGTGATGCAGTCGCAGATTTGTCGAAGTTGCACGGTTGATGCTGACATACGTAGCTGGCAAATGACAACTGTAGTCTGAACTTGTCGAGGTTTATGCCACAGTAGTTTCGGCAGACATAGGTGACACTTAGTGGCCGTGACCAGTTCACTTTGACTTTGGCATTGACAACATAGTGGTTGGATACACCGAGATCACTGTTTTGTAACAGTCGATTTCACTTTGAAATTAAACACATCTACATTTACCACAGTGTAACTTAGAGCAAATATTTCTTACACAGTGTAAACATTTCGATGACATACATTTGCAAATATTATGTTGAAAAATTGAAAGAGGTGAGTTTGCTCGTTTTTGGTTAACTGTAGCTATGAAATCTAGAGAAGAAGTTAGGAATTCCTAAGTTGATTTTCAAACGTTAACCTAGGAATTCCTGACTTTTCTATGCACTGTTTTTCAGCAAAAATGTCCGTACTTTATTATTCTGCACTTTCAGGGAGGGGGGTTCCGCAGGGTGGCCGGGGGCGTATG